>JAESFV010000292.1_pt1 | contig 35526 bp, 36 predicted proteins | sample 9269471 | NCBI WGS metagenome assembly JAESFV01 (sample SAMN14502647, study PRJNA617108) | algae metagenome | isolation source: Symplocastrum torsivum CPER-KK1 and co-occurring heterotrophs from... | place: USA: Central Plains Experimental Range, Colorado | collected 2001-01-01
CTCCTGACCATCTGCAACCGTGAGCGCGGCGATGTTTTCTTCGCCGGCGCGAACCTTCGCGCCCTTCCTCGCGGCGTTGTCCGCCGCGTGCCCAGTGTCCTGCGCGGCAGCCGAGGAGAGTGCGGAGGCGGCCCTGCGCCGGCGGCTCTATTTCTATACCGGCCTCGATATCGCGCGGGACAATGGCTATGGCTGGGGCGGCATGGCGTGGGCCCCCTTCGCGCCGATGGACCAGGAGGGGCTGCGGCTGCGCACCCAGACCGGCGGCGGGCGCTACCAGTACCGCACGCAGGCGGTGCCGGGGGGCTGGAACACCGGCAACAAGACGGATGGCGAGGTGCTGCTGGGCTGGCAGTTCCTGCGCGGCGCCCATGCCCTCGCCCTCTATGGCGGGGTGAATGTGGTCGACAACCGGCTCGACGAGCCCGACCCCGGCAACCGCGACCAGGGCACGCAGTTCGGCGCGAAGATCGTCGCCGAATGGTTCTACCGCCTGGATGAGCGCTGGACGCTGACCGCCGCCATCAGCGCCTCGACCGCGGACGGCACCGTGAACGGCCGCGCCACCGCCGGCTGGCAGGCCGTCCGCTGGCTGAATGTCGGCATGGAGACCGGCGTCACCACCGACTGGCTGGACGAGAGCGCCCGTCTCGGCCTGTTCATTGCCTGCCCGCTGGAAGGCTGGGAGCTGCGCGCCGCCACCGGCTGGCGCTGGAGCAGCGACAGCGACGACAGTCCCTATGGCACGCTGTCCCTTTTCATGCCGTTTTGACTCGCGCGCCGCGCCGGCTCAGGCGTCTTCCGCCTTCATCGCCTCCAGCGCGGCATCCGCATCGATATCCGAGGTGGCGGCGATGGCGTGAATCTCCAGCGCCTCCAGATCCGCGCTGGTGTCGATGTCGAGGAAGGCGCCCTCGCCTTCCACCGGCACCTCGACCACGAAATCGGGGTTCTGCGCCAGGATATGGCGGGCGCCGACATCGCCGGCGAGCGTCTTCAGCGCCGGGAAGAGGGCGCGGGCCAGTGCTACCGGGTTGCCTTGGCGCCCCTCCGCCACCGGCACCGCCGCCAGCCTCCCGCGCGAGGGATCGAGCGCATCGGCGAGGCGGTCGACCAGCGACGGCTCGACCATGGGCATGTCGGCCAGCATCACCACCACCCGCTCCACCTCCTTCGGCAGCGCGGCGACGCCGGCCTTCAGCGAGGTGGACAGCCCCTGGGCGAAATCCGGATTGTGCGCGAAGGTGACGTCGAGCCTGGCCAGCGCCGCCCGCACGGCCTCGCCCTCATGCCCCGTCACCACGATCACCGGCCGCGCCCGCGCGGCAAGCGCCGTCTCCACCACCCGGCGCACCAGCGGCACCCCGCCGAGCGGCGCGGTCAGCTTGTGCGCCTGCGGCATGCGCGTGCCCTGCCCGGCCGCCAGCACCAGCGCCGCCGGCGGGCGGGCCGGACGGCGGCGCAGCTCGCCGACGATCTGGGCGAGAATGGACACGGCGATCTCGGCCGGGTTGGCGGCGCCGATATCGAGGCCGATGGGGGCGCGGATACGCTCCAGCGCCGCGCGCGGCACGCCGCGTTCGGCCAGCCGCGCCACCCGGCCGGCATGGGATTTGCGCGAGCCGAGTGCGCCGACATAAAAGCACCCCGCCGCCAGCGCCGCTTCCAGCGCGGGATCGTCGATCTTCGGGTCATGCGCCAGCGCGGCCACCGCGGTGAACGGATCGAGCGCCAGGTCGGCCAGCGCCTCCTGCGGCCACCGCGCCCGCACCTCGACGCCCGGGAAACGCTCCTCGGTGGCAAAGGCGGTGCGCGGGTCGACGATGATCACCTCGAAGCCGACCGCCTTGGCCATCGGCGCCAGCGCCTGCGAGATGTGCACCGCGCCAGTTATGACAAGGCGCGGCGATGGCAGATGCACGGTGAGGAACAGCCGCGCCCCCTCCACCTCCACCCGTCCGCTGCGGCCGCTGCGCAGCGCCTCGGCCAGAGGCTCCGCCAGCGTGTCGCCCGCCACCTCGGCGGCACGGACCAGCCGCTGCCCGCCGCTATCGAGATCGGTGACAAGGACAATGGGGCGGCGCGCGGCGCGCTCGGTGTTCAGCGCATTGAGCAGCGACAGATCCATCAGGAAACCTTCTCGACATAAACGGCGATGCGCCCGCCACAGGACAGGCCGACCTGCCAGGCGGTCTCGTTGGCGACGCCGAACTCCAGCAGCCGGGGGCTGCCATCGGCGATCACCTCGGCGGCTTCCGCCACCACCGCGCCTTCGACGCAGCCGCCCGACACCGAGCCGAGGAAATTGCCGTCCTCGTCGATCGCGAGATGGCTGCCCACCGGGCGCGGCGCCGAGCCCCAGGTCTCCACCACCGTCGCCAGCGCCACGCCCCTTCCCTCCTGCCGCCAGTTCGCCGCCGCCTGCAGCACATCTTCCTCGCGCGTGAGCATCGGCTCCTCCTTCGCGTTCGACCATTCGCCGCACTATAGCGCGGCAACGCGGCTGCGCCTTGCCGGCGCGCGCGGAAACGATCACAAGACCGCGCATGAACGCCTCTGCCCGCTCCCCCCTCGCGCCGCCCGCCCCCGCTTCGCTGCCGGGACGGACGCTGCGCCGCGTCGACGAGCTGGCGCAGGCCGGGCTGGCGCACGCCGATCCGGCGCTGGAGGCGGTCGCCGCGCGCTACGCGGTGGCGGTGACGCCGGTGCTGGCCAGCCTGATCGACCCGACCGACGCCGCCGACCCGATCGCCCGCCAGTTCGTCCCCGATCCGCGCGAGCTGGAGACGCGGCCGGAAGAGCGCGACGACCCGATCGGCGACGACGCGCACAGCCCGGTGCCCGGCATCGTCCACCGCTACCCCGACCGGGTGCTGCTGAAGCTGGTCGGCGTCTGCGCCGTCTATTGCCGCTTCTGTTTTCGGCGCGAAATGGTCGGGCCGGGGGCGGAGACCAGCCTTTCCGAGGAGGCGCTGGAGACCGCCCTCGCCTATATCGCCGCCCGTCCCGAAATCTGGGAGGTGGTGCTCACCGGCGGCGACCCGCTCGTCGCCTCGCCGCGCCGCCTCGCCGACCTCATGGCCCGGCTCGCCGCCATCCCGCATGTGAAGATCGTGCGCTTTCACACCCGCGTGCCGATCGCCGCGCCCGAGCGGGTCACGCAGGCGCTGGTGGCGGCGCTGCGGGTGCCCGGTGTGACCACCTATGTCGCCGTGCACGCCAACCATGCCAGCGAACTCGGCCCCGAGGCCCGCGCGGCGCTGGCCCGGCTGGCGGATGCCGGCATCGCGCTGGTCGGCCAGAGCGTGCTGCTGGCCGGCGTCAATGACGCGGCGGAGACGCTGGCGGCGCTGTTCCGCGCTCTCGTGGAATGCCGGGTGAAGCCCTATTACCTCCACCATCCCGACCTCGCCCCCGGCACCGCGCATTTCCGGCTGCCGATCACCCGCGGGCAGGAGCTGATGGCGGCGTTGCGCGGGCGCGTCTCCGGCCTGGCTTTGCCGACTTATGTGCTCGACATCCCCGGCGGCCATGGCAAGGTGCCGGTGGGCCCGTCCTATCTGGAGGCCGCACCGGAAGGCTGGCGCGTCACCGATTATTGCGGCGGCGTGCACGCTTATGGAGAGGGCGTGTGAGCCGCCCCACCCCCGTCGATGTGGTGGTGATCGGCGCCGGCGCGGCCGGGCTGATGTGCGCCATCGAGGCCGGCCGGCGCGGGCGCCGCGTCGTCGTGCTCGACCATGCCCGCGCACCGGGCGAGAAGATCCGCATTTCCGGCGGCGGCCGCTGCAACTTCACCAATCGCGACGCCGCCCCGCGCCATTATCTCTCGGCCAATCCCGGCTTCGCCATCTCGGCACTGAAGCGCTACAGCGCGCAGGACTTCATCGCCCGTATCGACCGGCGCGGCATCGCCTGGCACGAGAAGACGCTCGGCCAGCTGTTCTGCGACGGCTCGGCCCGGCAGGTGGTGGACATGCTGACCGACGAGTTGCGCGAGGCCGGCGGCGAGCTGCGGCTTGCCACCGCCATAATGGGCGTCGAGCGTACCGCCGATGGCTTCACCGTCGTCACCGCCAACGGCGCTCTCGCCTGCCGCTCGCTGGTCATCGCCTCGGGCGGCAAGTCGATCCCGAAAATGGGCGCCACCGGCTTCGGCTATGAGGTGGCGGAGCGCTTCGGGCTGGCGCTGCAGCCCACCCGCCCCGGCCTTGTCCCCCTCACCCTCGATCCCACGCTGCTGGAGCGGCTCGCCCCGCTCGCCGGGGTGGCGGTGGAAGGCCGGGTGAGCCATGGCAAGACGCGGTTCGAGGAAGGGCTGCTGTTCACCCATCGCGGCCTGTCCGGGCCGGCGATCCTGCAGATTTCCTCCTATTGGCGCGAGGGCGACGAGATCGCGCTCGCCCTGGCGCCGGGCACGAATATCTTCGCCCGGCTGAGGGAGGCGCGCACGGCCCATGGCCGGCAGTCACCCGCCACCGCGCTGGCCACGATTCTGCCCAAGCGCCTCGCCCAGCTGATCACTGATCGCGAGGCGGGCGCGGCCAACCTCGCCGACCTCTCCGACAAGGCGCTGCGGCGGATCGACGAGGCGGTGAATGGCTGGCGGCTGAAGCCCACCGGCTCGGAAGGCTACCGCACCGCTGAGGTCACGCTCGGCGGCGTCGACACGGCGGGGCTCGATTCGCGCACGCTGGAGGCGCGCACCGTGCCGGGCCTCTTTTTCGTCGGCGAGGTGGTCGATGTCACCGGCTGGCTCGGCGGCTATAATTTCCAATGGGCCTGGTCGTCCGGCTGGGTCGCCGGGCAGTTTGCCTGAGCCGCGCATCCGCGCCCTGAAGACGAAGACCGTCATCCTGAGGTGCACGGCCGCAGGCCGGGCCTCGAAGGATGGTCATGCGGGCGCCCATGACTGCCATCCTTCGAGGCGCGCTCAGGCGCGCACTTCAGGATGACGTCGCCCGCAAACGGCGCCCCGCTCAGACCGACAGGAACCCCCGCCCGAGATAGGCGAGCTTGGCCTTGTCGGGGCCGAGCGTCACCGCCTCGACCCGCCCGACCAGCACGTCATGGGTCGCAACGGTGCGGATTTCCACCATGCGGCACTGAAACACCGCGATCGCCCCGGTGAGGCAGGGCAGGCCCAGCGCTCCCTCATGCCAGTGGCCGACGCCGAATCGCGCCTCCCCCTCCAGCCCGCCGCGCCCGCCAAAGGTCTCCGCCACGCTTTGCTGCTCGGCGCCCAGCATGTTCACCGCGAAGCGGCCGGACTGGCGGAAGGCGGGGGCGGAGCGGATGCGGCGGTTGAGGCAGACCAGCAGCGTGGGCGGGCTGTCGGACACCGAGGCGACGGCGGTCGCGGTGAAGCCGGCGCGCCCGTCCGGGCCGTGGGTGGTGATCACATGCACGGCGGCCACCAGCCGGCTCATCGCCTCGCGATAGAGCCCGGCCTCCACCGCATGCGCCGCGTCGTGATGTGCCGCCTCATGTGCCTTGGGCTGGTCCAAGCTGCGTTGCCTCCTGCGGCCTCGCGTGGGGCGACGATCCACGCCACGCGGCTGCGCTGTGCATAACCTCTGCGGGGCGCATTTGAAATCCGCGCGCGCCCCGGCCCCGTACATGACGTTGTGAAGACAAAAATGACAGGCCCCGCCACAGTGCGGACGCAGCGTCACCACAATAACCGCTTGAGTTGCAAGGAGATTCACGAAAAAGGTATTTAAATACCCTCGTATCATGCTTTTCGATCGATTGCATTTCGTCTTTCGATCGAATTGTATCGGAACGTGGCGCAGGCTAAGAGTCAGAGCGCACACCGTACGGGCACGGTTAGAAACTGTGCAAAAGCCCGACGGCAGCGCTTGCGCAAATGCGGCTGAGGGGAGCCGGCACAATCATGGAAATCTTTGTTCAGCAGCTCATCAACGGGCTGACGCTCGGCTCGATCTACGGGCTGATCGCCATCGGCTATACCATGGTGTTCGGCATCATCGGCATGGTCAACTTCGCCCATGGCGACGTCTTCATGGTCTCCGCCTTCATCGCGCTGATCTGCTTCCTGCTGGTCACGACGGTGATGGGCATCACCTCCATCTTCCTGGCATTGGCCATCGTGCTTGTGGTGGCGATGGTGTTCACCTCGCTGCTGAACTGGGCGATCGAGCGTGTGGCCTACCGGCCGCTGCGCGGCTCGTTCCGGCTGGCGCCGATGATCTCCGCCATCGGCATGTCGATCTTCCTCGCCAATTTCGTCCAGGTGACGCAGGGTCCGCGCAACAAGCCGATCCCGCCGATGATCACCGATGTGATCGTGCTGATGGACAACGGCTCCTACCAGGTCACGCTGGCCTGGAAGCAGGTGATCATCATGGTGATCACCGCCGCGCTGCTCGGCGGCTTCTGGTATCTGGTGCAGAAGACCTCGCTCGGCCGCGCCCAGCGCGCCTGCGAACAGGACCGCAAGATGGCGGCGCTGCTCGGCATCAATGTCGACCACACCATCTCGCTGACCTTCGTCATCGGCGCCGCGCTGGCCGCCGTCGCCGGCACGCTCTACCTGATGTATTACGGGGTGGCGAACTTCGCCGACGGCTTCGTGCCCGGCGTCAAGGCCTTCACCGCGGCCGTGCTCGGCGGCATCGGCTCGCTGCCCGGCGCCGTGCTCGGCGGGCTGCTGATCGGGCTGATCGAGACCTTCTGGTCGGCCTATTTCTCCATCGAGTACAAGGACGTGGCGGCGTTCTCCATCCTCGCCATCACGCTGATCTTCATGCCGCAGGGCCTTCTGGGCCGGCCTGAGGTCGAGAAGGTCTGAGGTCGCGCATCATGGCTGTCCAGACCGCCGAAACCGCTCCGCCCGCGGCTGCCATCCCCGTGCTGGGCCCCGCCTTCAAGGACGCGCTGATCGCGGGCCTGATCGCGCTGGGCCTGTTCGGCCCGCTCATCGGGTTCGAAACCGTCATTATCGACGGCGCGCTGGGGCTGGCCTACCGGCCCTCGCTGCTGGCCATCATGGTCGGCATCATCTTCTTCGGCCGGCTGCTGCTGAACCTCACTCTGTGGTCGCCGAACCGCAAGCCGTCCACCCACACCGGCCCGACCCTGTTCGACCGGGCCGGAACGTTCATGGGCCCCGGCGTCAAGCCGGCGCTGCTGGCCTTCGCCGTGCTGTTCCCGGCCATCGCCATCTTCTCGCTCGGCGGGCTGAACGAGAGCCGCTATCTGATCGATCTCGGCATCCTCATCCTCACCTATGTGATGCTTGGCTGGGGGCTGAACATCGTCGTCGGCCTCGCCGGCCTGCTCGATCTCGGCTATGTCGCCTTCTACGCGGTGGGCGCCTACACCTATGCCCTGCTCGCCACCTCGGCGCCGATCAACGACTTCTTCGCCGGCCTGTTCGGCGCCACCTTCTGGGCCAATTGGGCGTTCTGGATCTGCCTGCCGATGGCCGGCATCTTCGCCGGCGTCTGGGGCATGATCCTCGGCTTCCCGGTGCTGCGGCTGCGCGGCGACTATCTCGCCATCGTCACCCTGGCCTTCGGCGAGATTATCCGCCTGGTGCTGATCAACTGGGTGGACTTCACCAATGGCGGGGCGGGCATCGCCTCGATCCCGCGCGCCACCTTCTTCGGCATTCCCTTCAATGCCGGGCCGGACGGCTTCGCCGCGCTGTTCGGGCTGCCCTTCAGCCCGATGCACCGCATCGTCTTCCTGTATTTCGTCATCCTGGCGCTGGCGCTTTTGACCGCCTTCGTCACCGTGCGCCTGCGCCGCCTGCCGGTCGGGCGGGCCTGGGAAGCGCTGCGCGAGGACGAGATCGCCTGCCGCTCGCTCGGCATCAACACCACGACGACCAAGCTGTCCGCCTTCGCCACCGGCGCGATGTTCGGCGGCTTTGCCGGCTGCTTCTTCGCCGTGCGCGCCGGCTTCGTCAGCCCGGAGAGCTTCACCTTCGACGTGTCGGCGATGATCCTGGCCATCGTCGTGCTCGGCGGCATGGGCTCGCAGATCGGCGTCGCGGTGGCGGCGGCGGTCATGATGGGCGGCATGGAGATGCTGCGCAATCTCGGCTTCCTGAAGCAGGTCTTCGGCAATGACTTCGACCCCAGCCTCTACCGCATGCTGATCTTCGGCTTCGCCATGGTCGCCATCATGGTGTGGAAGCCGCGCGGCCTCGTCTCCACCCGCGACCCGACGATCTTCCTCAAGGAACGCAAGGCGGTATCGGGCGATCTCGTGAAGGAGGGCCACGGCTGATGGCAACCTCTCCCGCAAACGGCCTCCCGCGCTGGGAAGCCGACCCCATCCTCATCGTCGAACACCTGTTCATGCGCTTCGGCGGCCTGATCGCGGTCAACGACCTCAGCTTCAAGGTCGGGCGCGGCGACATCACCGCCCTGATCGGCCCCAATGGCGCCGGCAAGACCACGGTGTTCAACTGCATCACCGGCTTCTACAAGCCGAGCGAGGGCCGCCTCATCCTGGCGCATGGCCGCGCGCCGACGCCCGGCGAGATCGCCGAAGTGACGCGCATCGGCGAGCGCTCGCTGGTCGGGCGCGACGCCGGCGTGTTCCTGCTGGAGCGGATGCCCGATTATCTGGTCTCGGGCGGCGCCAAGGTCGCCCGCACCTTCCAGAACATCCGGCTGTTCACCGGCATGACCGTGCTGGAAAACCTGATGGTCGCCCAGCACAACGCGCTGATGGCCGCCTCGGGCTATTCGCTCAAGGGGCTGTTCGGCCTGCCCGGCTGGACCAAAGCCCAGAAGGCCGCCACCGCGAAGGCGGAATACTGGCTCGACAAGGTCGGCCTCACCGACCGGGCCGACGACCCGGCCGGCGACCTGCCCTATGGCGCCCAGCGCCGGCTGGAGATCGCCCGCGCCATGTGCTCGGAGCCGATCCTGCTCTGCCTCGACGAGCCCGCCGCCGGCCTCAACCCGCGCGAGAGCCTCGAACTCAACACGCTGCTGCGCGCCATCCGCGCCGAGCATGGCACCTCGATCCTGCTGATCGAGCACGACATGAGCGTGGTGATGGAAATCTCCGACCATGTGGTCGTGCTCGACTACGGCACCAAGATCTCCGACGGCACGCCGCAGGCGGTGAAGAACGACCCGCGCGTCATCGCCGCCTATCTCGGCGTCGACGAGGACGCTGTGGAGGAGGTCGAGGCCGAGCTTCACCTGGACACCAACCCGACGGGAGCGGGCGCATGAGCGACACTCTCACCGCCACCACGCCCGCCCTCGCCACGCCGGCCCGCACCGACGCGCCGATGCTGCAGGTGCGCGGGGTCAAGACCTTCTACGGCAACATCATGGCCCTGCGCGGCGTCGATGTGGACGTCTACAAGGGCGAGATCGTCACGCTGATCGGCTCCAACGGCGCCGGCAAGTCGACCCTGATGATGACCATCTTCGGCCAGCCGCGCCCGCGCGAGGGCTCGATCCTGTTCGAGGGGCGCGACATCACCCAGGTGCCGACCCATGAGATCGCCCATCTCAAGATCGCCCAGTCGCCGGAGGGACGGCGCATCTTCCCGCGCATGAGCGTGTTCGAGAACCTGCAGATGGGCGCGGCGGTGGATGGCTTCGCCCATTTCGACGCCGATCTCGAAAAGGTATTCGTGCTGTTCCCGCGCCTGAAGGAGCGGATCAACCAGCGCGGCGGCACGCTGTCGGGCGGCGAGCAGCAGATGCTGGCGATCGGCCGGGCGCTGATGAGCCGGCCGCGCCTCCTGATGCTGGACGAGCCCTCGCTCGGCCTCGCCCCGCTGGTGGTGCGCCAGATCTTCGACGCCATCCGCGAGCTCAACCGCACGGAAGGGCTCACCGTGTTCCTGGTCGAGCAGAACGCCTTCCACGCGCTCAAGCTCGCCCATCGCGGCTATGTCCTGGTCAACGGCGCCATCACCCTCTCCGGCGAGGGCCGCGAATTGCTGGAGCGGCCGGAAGTGCGCGCCGCCTATCTCGAAGGAGGGGCGCACTGATGGCTCCCATGTCCGGCACCCTCGTCTCCAAGGGCAGTTCGGCGAGCCTCGCCGTCGCCCTGCCGTTGCTGGTGGTGGCCCTCGTCCTGCTCTCGGCCGTGTTCAGGCCCGAGCTGGTGGTCGAGGTGTCGCGCGCCGACTTCGTGCTCGTCTCCCTGTTTCTGGGCGGCGGCGCGGCATGGCTGACCGGCCGCTCCATCGCCACCACCTGGCGGCCCTACCGGCAGGCGGTGCTCTATGCGCTGCTGCTGGGCTGCGTGGTGCGGTTCTTCCATTTCGCGCTGTTCGAGGGCACGCTGCTCTCGCTGCACTATTTCCTCACCGATACGGCCTTCCTGGTCGCCATCGCCACCCTCGGCTTCCGTGCCGAGCGGGCGCGGCAGATGTCGACCCGCTATGGCTGGATCTACCGCCAGTCGGGGTTCTTCGGCTGGCTCGAAGGCGGCGCCGGCACCCGTTCCGGCGGGTCCTGACCGACGCCGTCACCATGTTTCGCTTGCTCGTCGACAAGAGCATCGAAAAGGGCATGATATCGGCCCGGGGGACAGCCGCCGAGCCGTGAAGTCCGTGCTTTCCACCCTTCCAGAACCAGGAGAGACGTTCATGAAGAAGCTTCTGATTGCCGGCCTCGCGCTCGGCGCCATGGCGGCGCTGGCCGTTCCGGCGTCGGCGCAGATCAAGGTCGGCGTGGGCGGCCCGATGACCGGCGCGAACGCCACCTTCGGCGCCCAGCTGAAGAACGGCGCCGAACAGTGGGCCGCTGACGTCAACGCCAAGGGCGGCATCCTCGGCGAGAAGGTCGAGCTGATCATCGGCGACGACGCCTCCAAGCCCGAGCAGGGCGTGTCGGTGGCCAACAAGTTCATCTCCGACGGCGTCAAGGTCGTCCTCGGCCACTTCAACTCCGGCGTGTCGATCCCGGCCTCCGAGCAGTATGCCGAAGCCGGCATCCTCCAGCTCACCCCGGCCTCGACCAACCCGACCTTCACCGAGCGCGGCCTGACCACCGTGTTCCGCGTCTGCGGCCGTGACGATCAGCAGGGCGCCGTCGCCGGCGACTACATCGCCAAGAACCTCAAGGACAAGAAGATCGGCATCGTCCACGACAAGACCCCCTACGGAAAGGGCCTTGCCGACGAGACCCAGAAGGCCATGAATGCCGCCGGCATCACGGAAGTGGTCTATGAAGGCATCAACCCGGGCGAGAAGGACTATTCCGCGCTCGTGTCGAAGCTGAAGGCCGCCAATGTCGACGTGCTCTATTACGGCGGCCTGCACACCGAAGCCGGCCTGCTCGTGCGCCAGATGCGCGACCAGGGCATGACCACCGTCCTGTTCTCGGGCGACGGCATCACCGACAAGGAGTTCTGGACCATCGCCGGTCCGGGTGCCGCCGGCACGCTGATGACCTTCGGTCCCGACCCGCGCAACAGCCCGGCGGCCGCCGCGGTCGTCGCCGAGTTCAAGAAGAAGGGCATCGATCCGGAAGGCTACGTGCTCTACACCTACGCCGCCGGCCAGGTGTTCCAGCAGGCCGCCGAGGCGACCAAGTCGCTCGATAACGCCAAGCTGGCCGAGTACATCCACTCGGGCAAGACCTTCAAGACCGTTCTTGGCGACCTGATCTTCGACAAGAAGGGCGACCGCACCACCCTCGACTACGTGCTGTACGTCTGGAAGGACGGCGGCTACTCGCAGATGTGAGCCGAGCCGCTGCGCCCCCTGTGGCGCGGCAACGGCGTTCACCGCGAACAAACGAAACCCGCCGGAGCGATCCGGCGGGTTTTTCTTTGCACGATGCAGGGAAGGCAGCGCGGGAAAAGCCCGATGCCGCTCAGCCGAAGGCGGAAAGCGCCGGGAAGGTTTCCAGCAGCCAGTAGCTCACCTGCGCCATCCAGCCGGAGAGAAAGCCGATGCCGGTCAGCACCAGCAGCGCGCCCATCACCTTCTCGATGATCGGCAGGTAGCGCTTGGCATGGCCGAGCACGCCCAGCGCCGGCCGCGCCATCGCCGCCACCGCCAGGAACGGCACGCCGAGCCCGGCGGAATACACCGCCAGCAGCCCCGCGCCATGGGTCAGCGTCTGCTCGCTCGCCGCCACGGCGAGGATCGCCGCCAGCACCGGGCCGATGCAGGGCGTCCAGCCAAAGGCGAAGGCCAGCCCCATCACATAGGCGCCGAGGAAGGTGGTCGGCGCGTCCACATGCACCCGCTTGGTGCGAGTCAGCCAGCCGAAGCGCAGAATGCCGAGGAAGTGCAGGCCCATCAGCAGGATGGCGACGCCTGCCACCATGGCGAGTTCCTGCGAGTACAGCCGCAGATACGCCCCCGCCACCGAGGCGCCCGCCCCCAGCGCCACGAACACCGTGGAGAAGCCGGCGACGAACAGCGCCGCCGCGCCCAGCGTGCGCCGCGCCGCCGCGTCGGTCGGCGCCTTGTGGGTGATCTGGTCGAGACTGGTCCCGGCGAGATAGCACAGATAGGGCGGCACCAGCGGCAGCACGCAGGGGGAGGCGAAGCTGGCGATGCCGGCCAGGAAGGCGGCCGGAAGAGTGACGTCAGCCATGAAATGAGCAACCCTAGCCTTGTCCGAAGCCTCCCAATGCACCGCCATACCGGCTTGCGCAATGCGGCGGCTTGGCCTCTACCCGTGATGTGATGCGCCGAAACGTGATGCGCCGTGAACGAGGACCCCATGCGTAACCTGATCACCGACGTCGCCGGACTGACGGTTGGCAATGCTACCGACCTGGTACTGGCCTCCGGCGTCACCGTCGTGCTGTTCGACGAACCGACCGTCGCCTCGGTCGATGTGCGCGGCGGCGGGCCGGGCACGCGCGAGACCGATTTGCTGGCGCCCGATGAGACGGTGGGCGCCATCCACGCCCTCACTCTCTCGGGTGGCTCCGCCTTCGGGTTGGACGCCGCCGGCGGAGTGGCGGCGGCGCTGGCCGAGCGCGGCATCGGCTTTCCCGTCGGCGAGGCACGGGTGCCGATCGTGCCCGGTGCGGTGCTGTTCGACCTCATCAATGGCGGCGACAAGAACTGGGGCCGCTTCTCGCCCTATCGCGATCTCGGCTATGCCGCCGCCAACGCGGCCGGGCTCGATTTTCCGCTGGGCACGGTGGGCGCCGGCACCGGTGCGACGACGGTGGACCTCAAGGGCGGCCTCGGCTCCGCCTCGATGATCGCCCCCACCGGCCACACCGTCGGCGCCCTTGTGGCGGTCAACGCCTGCGGCGCCACCAACTTCCCCGGTGGGGCGCATTTCTGGGCGGCGCCCTTTGAGCAGGCGGGCGAATTCGGCGGCCTCGGCCTGCCCCATCCGCTGCCGCCGCTGCCCGCGCGGCCACCGCTGAAGGGGCTGCCGCCGGGGGCCAATACCACCATCGCCATCGTCGCCACCGACGCGGTTCTGACCAAGGCGCAGTGCAAAAGGCTTGCGGTAATGGCCCATGATGGGTATGCACACGCCATCTGGCCGGTCCATTCACCGCTCGATGGCGACACGATCTTCGCCGCGGCCACGAGCAAGAAACCCCTCGCCGATCCGATTTTCGATCTCGCGCTGATCGGCGACACAGTGGTTCGAACCCTTGCCCGCGCTTGTGCCCGGGCGGTTTACGAGGCGATCGCCCTTCCGCAGCCGGGAACGCTTCCCGCCTGGCGCGATCGCTGGGGGCATGGCCCCTGATCCCCCATTGATACCCGCCTCCGGGTCAGACAGAGGAAAAGATCGCTGACTATCGCCTTCCCTGCTTCGTCGCCGTCGTCTTCGTCTTCGCTCGCCGCGCCTGCACCTTTACTGTCGTGTTTGCAGCCCGGCTTGTCGCATCTGTCCAATCTGCATGGCAGCTATGCGTTTGACACTCACCTCAATAATGAGGGGAGCGCATGAGCGAGAAAAAGCCACGCATCCGGGTCCGCGGCCTCACCAAGATTTTCGGCGATGAGCAGCACGCCGCCCTGCCGCTGCTGCAGGCCGGCAAGAACCGCGACGAGGTGCAGAAGGCCACCGGCGCGGTCATCGGCCTGCAGGATGTGACCTTCGACGTCGACGAGGGCGAGATTCTCGTCGTCATGGGCCTTTCGGGGTCCGGCAAGTCCACCTGCCTGCGCTGCATCAACCGGCTGATCGAGCCCACCGCCGGCTCGGTCCACATCGACGACACCGATGTCACCGCGCTCGGCGAGCGCGAGCTGATGGAGTTGCGCCGCACCCGCTTCGGCATGGTGTTCCAGCAATTCGCGCTTTTTCCCCACCGCACCATCCAGCGCAATGTCGAATACGGCCTTGAGGTGCAGGGCGTGCCGCCCGCCGCCCGGCGCGACAAGGCGATGGCGGCCATCGAGACGGTGGGGCTGAAGGGCTGGGACCAGCATTTTCCCTCGCAGCTTTCCGGCGGCATGCAGCAGCGCGCCGGCCTCGCCCGCGCGCTGGCGCTGGACCCGGACGTGCTGTTGATGGACGAGGCGTTCAGCGCCCTCGACCCTCTGATCCGCCGCGACATGCAGCAGGAACTGGTGGCGCTGCAGAAGCGGCTGAAGAAGACCATCGTCTTCGTCAGCCACGATCTCGACGAGGCCATCGCGCTCGGTGGGCGGATCGTGCTGATGAAGGACGGGCGCGTGGTCCAGCAGGGCACCGCCGCCGATTTCCTCGCCAACCCGGCGGACGAGTATGTGCGCCGCTTCGTCGAGCATATCGACGTGCTAGGCGTCGTCACCGCCGGCGACGCCATGCGCCCGCCGGTGGCGGTCCGCCCCTGGCAGAGCGGCGCCGACGAGGCGCTGGCGATCCTCACCCAGTCCGGCGAGCCTGTTGTGACGGTGGTCTGCGAGATGGGTCGCTTCCAGGGCACGGTCGATGCCGACACGCTCCGCCGCGCCGGCGCCACCGAGCTTCGCCTGCTGCTCAGCGACCGCGACGCCTGCGTGTCGCGCAGCGCGACGCTGAACGAGGCGGTGGCCCGCCTCGCCTCCGGGCGCGGCGAGATCGCCGTGACCGGGCCGGATGGCGAGTTGTTCGGCGTCATCGCCAATGCCGACCTCATCGCCGCCCTGGCGCGGCGCCGCGTCGATGCCGCGCACTGACGGGAGGGAATGATGGAGTTCGAGATCCCCCGCCTTCCCCTCGCCGAATGGTGCGATATCGCGCTCGACTGGGCGACGGAGCACTTTTCCGGCGTCACCCGCGCCATGAGCGCGGTGGTCGGCACCGCCATCGAGACGACGACCGACTTTCTCGTCGGCCTGCCGCCCTGGCTGGTCATCATCGCCTGCGGGCTGCTGGTGTGGCGGCTGACCACATGGCGCATCGCCCTCGGCACGGTGCTCGGCTTCGCCTTCCTGTGGAACCTCGAACTGTGGCGGGCGACGCTGCAATCGCTGGTGCTGGTGCTGGTGTCGACGGCGTTCGCCCTCGCCATCGGCATTCCGATCGGCATCGCGGCGGCGCTGAGCAAGCGGTTCTGGCGCGTTGTCGGGCCGGGGCTGGACATGATGCAGACCATGCCGAGCTTCGTCTATCTGATCCCCGCCATCCCGTTTTTCGGGCTGGGGGCGGTGTCGGCCTGCTTCGCCACCATCGTCTTCGCCATGCCGCCGACCATCCGCCTGACCGCGCTCGGCATCCTGCAGACGCCGCCGGAACTGGTGGAGGCGGCGGACGCCTTCGGCTCCAGCCGCTGGCAGAAGCTGTTCAAGATCCAGCTGCCGCTCGCCATCCCCACCATCATGGCCGGCGTCAACCAGACCATCATGCTGGCGCTCTCCATGGTCGTCATCGCCGCGATGATCGGTGCCGGCGGCCTCGGCGGCGAGGTGTGGCGGGCGATCCAGCGGCTGGAGGCGGGCCAGGGCTTCCAGGCCGGCATCGCCATCGTCGTGCTCGCCGTCATCCTCGACCGCATCACCCAGCACATCGCCCGGCACATGCGGCGCGACCGCCAGCAGGGCTGAACCCTTCGCCAACGGAAGCAGATCGAGACTTCCGACCTCACAACCCTCGGAATGGAGAAACGCAATGGCATTCCTCGCCAAGTTCCTGAAGACCGCGGCCGTCGCCGCCACCGCGCTCGGCCTTGCCGCCGGCGCCGCGCAGGCGGAGAAGAAGGACCTCACCCTCGCCTATGTCGAATGGTCCGACACCGTGGTCGCCACCAACATCGTCAAGACGGTGCTGGAAGAGGCCGGCTACAAGGTCAAGCTCGTGCCGCTCTCCGGCGCCGCCATGTGGCAGGCGGTGGCGACCGGCGAGGCCGATGCGATGGTGGCCGGCTGGCTGCCGGCGACGCATGAGGCCTACAACGCCAAGCTGAAGGACAAGGTGGTCAATCTCGGCCCCAATCTGTCCGGCGCCAAGATCGGCTGGGCCGTGCCGACCTATGTCGACATCACCTCGATCGAGGACATCAACAAGGACCCGGCCAAGTTCGGCGGCAAGGTCATCGGCATCGATCCCGGCGCCGGCCTGATGAAGGCCTCGGAAAACGCGATCAAGGAATACGGCCTGAAGGTGAAGCTGGTCGAGGGCTCGGACGCCACCATGGTCGCCGCGCTCAAAGACGCCTATTCCAAGAAGGAGCCGATCGTCATCACCACCTGGACGCCGCACTGGATGTTCGCCGAGTGGGACCTGAAGTATCTCGCCGACCCGAAGAACGTGTTCGGCGGCGAGGAGACGGTCAACACCATCGTCTCCACCAAGCTGAAGGAAGAGGCGCCCGAGGCCTACAAGATCCTCGACAATTTCAGCCTGTCGCTCGACGACGAGCAGAAGGTGATGGTCGAGAACAACAAGCCCGGCGCCGATCCGGCCGCCACCGCCAAGGCCTGGGTCGCCGCCAACAAGGCCAAGGTCGACGCCTGGATGAAGTGATCTCGATGACGTCGTCCCGATAACAGCATCGGGACGGCGCGCCGGGCGCGGCCATCGAAAGACTATCGACGCGATGGCGTCGATCCGGGTGAGCGGGCGTTGCCCGCCCTCAAACTCTACGACAGAGACCGCGCAACACGATCGGCTTGCGTCGCAAGCTGATCGGCGCGTGCCCTCGCGAACGATCCCGGCCGGTGATCCCGGCGGGGGTACCCTCCTCTTGGGCGGCCGGCATGTTCCGGCCGCCCTTTTTTCATCGACGCGCGATTGGCGCAGAGATCAGGGGCACGGCTCCCAGAAGCCCTGGGTGCGCTGCGGGTTGGTGTAGAACCAGCAATAATTCGGCTGCGGCGGCGGGCCGGCCAGATTGGCGGCGGCGACGCCGGTGAGGAAGCCGAGCGCGGCACCGGCCGCGACCGCGCCGCCGGGCGGCCAATAGGGGCGCGGATTGACCACGACCACGCCGCCACCGCGCGGCACCGGGCCGTAATAGCGGCCGGGACCGTAATAATGGCCGGGGCCGCGCCAGCCGCCGCCCCACGCAACGCCGCAGCCGCGCCCGCCGCAGCCGGCGGCACGCCAGGCGCTGGCTTCCTGCACCATGCCGAACAGGCCGGCAGTGGACAGCACCGCCAGCGCGGCGAGCATGCTCTTTTTCATCATGACATTTCCCTCCTCAGGACCACGCCTCCGGCGCCGCCTCGCGCGCAGCGGATTCGCTGCGGTAATGGGACGCCTTTTCCCCCCGCTCGGCAATAAGGGAGTTCCGCAACGTCCCGTGCAGCCCGCGCGCCGCCCGCCGGTCGCGCCTGGGGCCCTCACCTGGGGCTCTCGCCTGGGCAACGCCTCATTAGAGTACGAATAATTCTAAGATACATTTGTTATCAATAACTTAGAGTCGTTCGTCGTTCTTTGTGGCGGAAAGAGGTGCTATCGCACGCGCTGGGTCGGGGCTCGGAAACGCTCCGACACATTCCCAGGAGAGTGCACATGAGACGCGCCGTATTTCCCGTGATCCTCGCGGCAACGGTGAGTCTGCCGGCGTTGGCCGATCCGCGGGGCATTTCCCCCGCCTCGGTAGAAGCCACGCTCGGCAGCGTTGGAGACGAAGCCTTTGGCAGCTTTGACCTGTTCCTGCCCATGCTGGGCGACACGGACAGGCTGCTGTTCCTCGATGCCCGCGCCAGCTTCGGCAGCGAGCAGGAGATCGAGCAGGGCTCGGTCGGCCTCGGCTATCGGTTCCGGCACGAGAATGGCTGGGTCTACGGCTTCAATGGCTATTTCGACTATCTGAACAGCCAGTACGACAATGGCTTCACCCAGCTCGGCCTCGGCGTCGAGGCGCTGAGCCAGGATTGGGAGCTGCGCGCCAATGGCTATCTCCCGGTCGGCGACATCGAGGCGGCGCTGGCCAGCGCCAATGCCGCGCTGATCGAGGCCGGGCGGCTGGTGTTCCGCGCCGGCGAGGAAACCGCGCTGCAGGGCTTCGACGGCGAGATCGGCTATCGCCTGCCCTTCCTCACCCCGGATGATCTCACCCAGATCAAGCTCTTCGCCGGCGGCTACTGGTACACCGGCGAAGGTGTCGAGGATGTGCCGGGCGTCTCCGCCCGGGTGGAACTGTCGCGCGCCGGCCTTCCCGCCTTCGGCAATGGCTCGCGCCTCACCCTTGTCGCCGGCCTGACTTATGACGAGCAGTACGACACGCAGGGCATCTTCCTCGCCCGGCTGCGCGTGCCGCTCGGCGACACCTCAGGCCAGGCGCCCTATGATCCGCTCTACCGCCGGGTCGAGCGCTCGGACGCGATCCGCACCCATGTCGGCGCCACCGGCGCGGCGGAAGCGGCGGTCTACACCGAAACCGGCGCGGTTGCCGGCCGGGTGGTCGCGATCGGCGCCGGCGACGATGCCGGCACCATCAATGCCCGACTGGTGACGGCCGGGGATGGCGCGCTGGTGCTGGCCTCCGGCACGGTCGATGTCGATTCCACCGTCTCGCTCGGCACCGGCCAGTATCTGCTCGGCGGCGGCGGCGCGCTCGCCGTGCGCGGCGCGGTGAGCGGCGGCACGGCGGTGTTCCGCAACGCCCTGCCGGCGGCGACGCTGAACGGCACCGACCCGCTCGACGATGTGCTCTCCCTCGACGGCGACCGCAGCGCGGTGGCCTCGCTCGCCCTCCGTGGCGGCCGCTCCGGCGTGGTGGCGGAAGGCGTCTCCAACATCGTCATGCGCGATCTCGACATTTCAGGCACCGCCGAGCACGGCATCGCGCTGGAAAGCGTTTCCGGCGCCACCATCGCCGCCACCCGCATCCATGACCTCGCCACTTGCGAGAACAACACGGAATGCGAATGGTCGATCTTCAACCCCAATGTGGTGCGCAATGCCGGCATCGCCGCGCTGGCGGTGGAGGACCTGACGATCCGCGACGTGACGATGGAGAACGTCACCTACGGCCTCTTCGTCGGCAGCCAGTATGAGGAGATCGACTGGGAGAACACCATCACCGGCCAGAGCGGCAACCTCTCGGTGGAGAACCTCTCCATCGTCAACAGCCGCCGCGAGGGCATCCTGCTGGTCGGCGTCGACGGCGCCAGCCTGCGCTCGGTCAGCATCGACAACTCCGCGATGGAGCGCTCGATGGACCTGATCGTGCTGCAGAAGACCTCGCACGCCACACTCGACGACCTGACGCTGAAGGGCGGCATTAACGGGCTGATGTTCGCCTCCTCCTTCAACCTGCCGGGCGAGACCACCGACATCGCGGTGTCCAATGCCTTCATCGAGGACACCTACCGCGCCGGCATCTTCCTCAACCCGTCGAGCGACATCCGCTTCACCAATGTCACCATCGTCAATCCCGGCAGCTATGGCGTCTATTTCTACGGCGACGCCTATGGCTTCGCCGGCGGGCCGGTGACGGGGGTGAGCTTCACCGATGTCGAGGTGAGCGGCAGCGGCAGCTCCGCCGTCTATGTCTCGGGCCCGATCCAGGACATTTCCGGCAACATTGCCACCACCAACGTGCCCGCGCCCTGCTCGGCCGATGCCGGCTCCTGGTCCGGCACCGAACTCACGCAGACCGGCGGGCAGGTCTTCGCCATTGGCGGCGCCACGGTGCCGACCGGCACGCTCTCCGCTTCCTGCGGCCTCTGAGCCCTGGAGAACGCCGGGACGGCATTGCCGCCCCGGCGCCTTGATGCTACGCCCCGGCAAACAGCCGGAGCCCCGCGCCATGACCACACGCCCGCTGATCCTCTCCCCCTCCATCCTCGCCTGCGACTTCGCGCGTTTCGGCGAGGAAGTGCGCGCGGTCGACGCCGCCGGCGCCGACTGGATCCATATCGACGTGATGGACGGGCATTTCGTGCCCAACATCTCCTTCGGCCCTGACGTGGTGAAGGCGGTGCGGCCCTATTCCACCAAGCCCTTCGACGTGCATCTGATGATCGCCCCGGCGGACCCGTATCTGGAGGCCTTCGCCAAGGCGGGCGCCGACCACATCACCGTCCATGCCGAGGCCGGCCCGCATCTGCACCGCTCGCTGCAGGCGATCCGGGCGCTCGGCAAGAAGGCCGGCGTCGCGCTCAACCCCGCCACCCCGGCGAATGCGGTGGAACATGTGCTCGACCTGATCGACGTCATCATCGTGATGACGGTCAATCCCGGCTTCGGCGGCCAGGCCTTCATCCCCTCGGTCATGGACAAGGTCGCCCAGCTCGCCGCGATGGTGGGCGAGCGGCCGATCCATATCGAAATCGACGGCGGCGTCACCAAGGACACCGCTGCCGCCTGCATCAAGGCCGGCGCCAACGCGCTGGTCGCCGGCTCCGCCGTGTTCAAGGGCGGCGCGGACGCCTATGCCGGCAATATCGACGCCATCCGCAGCGCCGCATTGCGGGCGCGCGGCGAGCTGGTGTGAGCCTTCAGGCGCGGCCGATCACGCGGGATTCGAAGCTCCCCACGGGAAAGGCCGGACCAGGATCTACCTTGTTCTTGGGCGAGACATCTTCATGCCCGAGCACGTCGAGAAATCGGTAGCTTTTGTTCAGCGCCACCGCGACGTCGATCGCCACCTCGATCTGCGCCTGCGGATAGGTGTGCCACCCGGCCGGGCTGGTCTCGTTCTTGTGGGTGGCCTCCATCACGTCGGCATCGGCAATGACATTGCCGGACCAGCTTACCCACTTGCCCCCGACCTTCTTCAGCTTGCCCGCATTCACCAGCTCGATCCCGATCGAATAGCTGTTCATGCCCTCAAGGTCCTGCCAGCGTGACTTGCCGGCATGCCAGGCCACCCTGTCGAACCCCACCATCTGCGTGACCGTGCCGTCGCGGTCGATGACGAGATGCGCCGAGGCCTTTGCCGCCGGACTGGCCAGCCAGCTGATCGCCCCCTCCGCGGTCGGCCCCGCCGTGTAGTGCATGATGAGATAGAGCGGCTGCACCTTGCCGCCCTGATTGGGCGTGCTGACAAAGCGCACGTTTTCGCCGTCCCGACGGAGCCTGTGTCCCTTTATGTCGAAACCCATTTCACCCCCCATGGTTGAGGGGTAACTTACTACACTAAATAGTTGCCGACGCCCAGACAGCCCGGTTTGGTTGCGTGCGATCCGACGCCCTGCTAATGCCGCGACTGACCCCGGCCCACGACGAAAGAGCCCGCCCGTGATCCCGCGCTATACCCGCCCCGAAATGGCTGCCATCTGGGAGCCGCAGACCCGCTTCCGCATCTGGTTCGAGATCGAGGCGCACGCGACCGACGCGCTGGCCGAGCTCGGCGTGGTGCCGAAGGAAGCCGCCGCGAAGATCTGGGAGATGGCGAAGGACGTGACCTTCGATGTCGCGCGCATCGACGAGATCGAGGCCGTCACCAAGCACGACGTCATCGCCTTCCTCACCCATCTCGCCGAGATCGTCGGCCCCGAGGCGCGCTTCGTCCATCAGGGCATGACCTCCTCCGACGTGCTCGACACCTGCCTCTCGGTGCAGCTGGTGCGCGCCGCCGATATCCTCATCGCCGATGTCGACCGGCTGCTGAAGGCGCTGGAGACCCGCGCCTTCGAGCACAAGCTCACCCCCACCATCGGCCGCTCGCACGGCATCCATGCCGAGCCGACCACCTTCGGCCTCAAGCTCGCCCAGGCCCATGCCGAGTTCCAGCGCAACCGCGCCCGCCTTGTCGCGGCGCGCGAGGAAGTGGCGACCTGCGCCATCTCAGGCGCCGTCGGCACCTTCGCCCAGATCGACCCGCGGGTGGAGGAACATGTCGCGGCCAAGATGGGGCTGACGGTCGAGCCGGTATCGACCCAGGTCATTCCGCGCGACCGCCACGCCGCCTATTTCGCCGCGCTCGGCGTCGTCGCCTCCTCGATGGAGCGGGTGGCGATCGAGATCCGCCATCTGCAGCGCACGGAAGTCCTGGAGGCCGAGGAGTTCTTCTCCGCCGGCCAGAAGGGTTCCTCGGCGATGCCGCACAAGCGCAACCCGGTGCTGACCGAAAACATCACCGGCCTCGCCCGCCTGGTGCGCGGCATGGTCACGCCGGCGCTGGAGAATGTGGCGCTCTGGCACGAGCGGGACATCTCGCACTCCTCGGTGGAGCGGATGATCGGCCCCGACGCCACGGTGACGCTCGACTTCGCGCTGAACCGGCTGGCCGGCGTGGTGGAGAAGCTGCTGGTCTATCCCGAGACCATGCAGAAGAACCTCGATCGCCTCGGCGGGCTGGTGCATTCCCAGCGCGTGCTGCTGGCGCTGACCCAGAAGGGCGCCAGCCGCGAGGACGCCTATCGCCTCGTGCAGCGCAACGCCATGCCGGTCTGGCGCGGCGAGGGCGAGTTCCAGACGCTGCTGACCGCCGACCCGGATGTGCGGCAGTTCCTGTCGGAAGAGGAAATCGCCGAGAAGTTCGACCTCGGCTACCACCTCAAGCACGTCGACACGATCTTCCAGCGCGTCTTCGGCCGCAGTTGAACGCACCAAAAAAGAGGCCGGGTTTCCCCGGCCTTTTTCCTGAACGCTAAGGGCTGACGTTCAGCGCCAGCCGCCCCGCCCGCCGAAGCCGCGCGGGCCGCCACCGAAGCCGCCGCCGCGAACGATGACCGGGCGCGGGCCCATGCCGGGACGCCCGCCCCAGCCGGGACGCCCGCCCCAGCCCGGACGACCCGGACGCGGACCCACCCAGCCCGGACGACCGGGGCGCGGTCCCCAACCGGGGCGCGGGCCCCAGCCCGGACGCGGGCCCCAACCGGGACGCGGTCCCCAACCCGGGCGCGGACCCCAGCCGGGACGACCGCCCCACCAGATCGGGCGCGGGCGCCAGCCGGGGCCGTAATAGCCCCAGCCGGGGCCCGGCCCGTAATAGCCACCGCCCCAGCCCGGACCCCAGGCCGAGCCCGCCACCGCGCCGAGCGCGAAGGCGCCGACGCCAAGGGCAACATCGTTCTCGACATAGCCGGGATTGACCATGACGGTCTGGTTGCCGCCGGCGAGATAGCTGGCGCTCACCCAGCCACCGGCCGCCTGGCACCAATTGCCGCGGCAGCTACCCACGGCGACCCGCGTGCCACCCGGCAGCGTGCCGATGACACGATAATTTGTCCCCGGGCCGCTGCGCACATTGAGATCGCGCGTCACCACGGCCGCCGACGCGGCACTGAACACCGCTCCGCCGACGAGCAGGCTGGCAGCGAGTGCCAGCGTCTTGAAGATTTTTTGCATGTGAACCTCCCTGAGGGAGCGCCTGAGGCCACGTTTCCCGGCGGACCCGATCGATATCCATCCTCGGTACCAATCGAATCGGGCGAAATTGGTTGCATTACCTATCGCCCGCCGGCGGGGCGGGGCCGCGCAGGGCGGCGTGCGCATCTGGCTGCACCGGGCGAGGAGGTAGCGGCGCGCCTACGTCCCGCATCCGACGCGACGCGGCCGGCGGGAGAGGCCTATAGGGAGAAGGTCTTACCGGGGGGCCGAACGGGCGCCATTGGCAGCACGGCGCGCGAATTGGGCCGGCGGGTAATGCGTCGCCGGCCGGGTGTCACCGGCCGGCGCTCATGCCTCGTAGCGGCAGAAACGAGGCTTCAGCCGTTCTTCTGCAGGGTCTCGATCGCCTCGGCCAGGAGTTCGTCCATGGTGCGGCGCAGGCGGTGCTCGGAAACGTCGATGCCCTTGGCGTCGAAGTCACCCTTCACCTTGCGGTAGACGTCCTCGTCACCGGCCTCTTCCAGATCGGCCGCGACGACGGAGCCGGCATAGGCGCTCGCCTCCTCACCCGTCAGGCCGAGCTTCTCGGCCGCCCACAGGCCGAGGGCCTTGTTGCGCCGCGCCATCGCCTTGAAGCGCAGGGTCTGGTCGTGGGCGTACTTGGACTCGAACGCATCTCCGCGCTCGTCGAACGTGCTCATGTGATCGCCCCGTGTCTCGATGAAAGCGTGGGCTTGATTATCGCGACCCCGGTTCCAAATCAACGCCGTCGACGCCGCGCGCATCGCCCTACGGCAATGTGACGCTCACCGGCCCCTTCGCGGTGGATGACGCTGCACCGGCCGGCGCCTCTGGCGCGGTAGCGCGTGGCGGCGTTTGTATCCGCCCCCCCGATGGGCTAGTGTCCGCGCGTGGGTGTCAGCACCAATGCGAGACGAATCGTCAGAGCGCCGAGAGTTCGCGCAGACGTGCGGCGCCCCCAGCCGTGAACCCGGAACCGGAGCCCCGGCATCCTAATGGACTTCCTCAACCGACGGTACCCACCCATGAGCCGCCGCCGCCGCATTTATGAAGGTAAGGCGAAGGTCCTGTATGAAGGTCCTGAGCCCGGCACCCTGATCCAGCACTTCAAGGATGACGCCACCGCCTTCAACAACAAGAAGCACGATGTCATCGACGGCAAGGGCGTGCTGAACAACCGCATCTCGGAATATGTCTTCCTGAGACTGAACGAGATCGGTGTCCCCACGCATTTCATCAAGCGGCTGAACATGCGCGAGCAGCTCATCCGCGAGGTCGAGATCATCCCGCTGGAAGTCGTCGTGCGCAACGTCGCCGCCGGCTCGCTGTCGACCCGTCTCGGCATCGAAGAAGGCACCCAGCTCCCGCGCTCGATCATCGAGTTCTATTACAAGAACGACGCGCTCAACGACCCGCTGGTGTCGGAAGAGCACATCACGGCGTTCGGCTGGGCCACGACGCAGGAAATCGACGACATCATCGCCCTGGCGATCCGCGTCAACGATTTCCTCTCGGGCCTTTTCCTCGGCGTCGGCATCCGTCTTGTGGACTTCAAGATGGAATGCGGCCGCCTGTGGGAAAACGACATGATGCGCATCGTCGTCGCCGACGAGATCAGCCCGGATTCGTGCCGGCTGTGGGACATCAAGTCGAACGACAAGCTCGACAAGGACCGTTTCCGCCGCGACATGGGCGGGCTGGTCGAAGCCTATTCGGAAGTCGCCCGTCGCCTCGGCATCATGTCCGAGAACGAGCGCGTCCAGACGGGCGGCCCGGTTCTGGTGAAGTCCGAACCCGAAGAGTGATGATGCCGGATGCGCGATGCGCTGCCCTCAGGTCAGCCATTCCGCATTCCAGCATTGAGCCGTTCGCGGCCAAATGGTAGGCGGGGGCCTCAAAGCCCCCGTTTCTGTTTTTCCCGCTGCTTCTGTCGCACGAACCTGCCCGAGAGTGATCCATGAAGGCGCGCGTCCTCGTCACCCTGAAATCCGCCGTGCTCGATCCGCAGGGCAAGGCCATCGAGGGGGCCCTGCGCTCGCTCGGCGTGCCCGGCGTCTCCAGTGTCCGCCAGGGCAAGGTCTTCGATGTCGAGCTGGACACCAGCGATGCGGCCAAGGCCGAGGCGACGCTCAAGGACGCCTGCGAGAAGCTGCTCGCCAATACGGTGATCGAAACCTACCGCATCGAGCTCGTGGACTGACGCCATGAAATCCGCCGTCCTCGTCTTTCCCGGCTCCAACCGCGAGGGCGATGTCGCACGCGCGCTCCACATGGTGTCGGGCGTCAAGCCGGCCATGGTCTGGCACGCCGACACCGCGCTCCCCCAGGGCACCGACCTCGTGGTCCTGCCGGGCGGTTTTTCCTATGGCGACTATCTGCGCTGCGGCGCCATCGCCGCCCGCGCCCCCATCATGGAGGCGGTGCGCGCCCATGCCGCGCGCGGCGGGCTGGTGCTTGGCATCTGCAACGGCTTCCAGATCCTGTGCGAGAGCGGCCTGCTGCCCGGCGTGCTCGTGCGCAATGCCCGGCTGCGCTTCATCTGCCGCGAGGCGCTGCTGAAGGTCGAGCGCAACGACACCCCCTTCACCCGCCGCTACGCCCGGGGCGCCATCGTGCGCTACCCCGTCGCCCATGGCGAGGGCAACTACACCGCCGATGCCACCACGCTGAAGCGGCTGGAGGAGGAAGGGCGCGTGCTGTTCCGCTATGTGATGCCGGACGGGCACCGCGACGACGCGCAGGTGCTGAACGGCGCCGCCAATTCCATTGCCGGCATCGTCTCCGAGAAGCTGAACGTGCTCGGCCTGATGCCGCACCCCGAAAACCATGTGGACCCGCTGGTCGGCCCGACCGACGGGCGCGCTTTGTTCGAGAGCCTCGTCGGCGCGCTGGAAAAGGCGTGACCCCGCCCGCCCTGCCCGACCGCGTAACGGAATGACGGCCTTCGCATGATCCCCTCCGAACCGAAAATCACCCCCGAACTCGTCGCCGAGCATGGGCTAAAGCCCGACGAGTATGAGCGCATCCTGACGCTGATCGGCCGCGAGCCGACCTTCACCGAGCTCGGCATCTTCTCGGCGATGTGGAACGAGCACTGCTCGTACAAATCCTCGCGCCTGCATCTGCGCGGCCTGCCGACCAAGGCGCCCTGGGTGATCCAGGGCCCGGGCGAGAATGCCGGCGTCATCGACATCGGCGACGGCAAGGCCGCTGTGTTCAAGATGGAGAGCCACAACCACCCCTCCTATATCGAGCCCTATCAGGGCGCCGGTACGGGTGTCGGCGGCATTCTGCGCGACGTGTTCACCATGGGCGCGCGCCCGATCGCGGCGCTGAACGCGCTGCGCTTCGGCGATCCCAAGCACCCGCGCACCCGCCATCTGGTGGCGGGCGTGGTGGCCGGCATTGGCGGCTACGGCAATTCGTTCGGCGTGCCCACCGTGGGCGGTCTGGTCGGCTTCCACACCCGCTATGACGGCAACAACCTCGTCAACGCCATGGCGGTCGGCCTCGCCGACGCTGACAAGATCTTCTACGCCAAGGCGACCGGCGTCGGCCTGCCCGTGGTCTATCTCGGCTCGAAGACCGGCCGCGACGGCATTCACGGCGCCACCATGGCCTCGGCCGAATTCGGCGAGGGCGCGGAGGAAAAGCGCCCGACCGTGCAGGTCGGCGACCCCTTCGCCGAGAAGCTGCTGCTGGAAGCGTGCCTGGAAATCATGGAGGCGGGCTGCGTCGTCGCCATTCAGGACATGGGCGCGGCCGGCCTCACCTGCTCGGCGGTGGAGATGGGCGCCAAGGGCGACCTCGGCATCGAGCTCGACCTCGACAAGCTGCCCTGCCGCGAAACCGGCATGAGCGCCTATGAGATGATGCTCTCCGAGAGCCAGGAGCGCATGCTCATGGTGATCGCGCCCGGCAAGGAAGAGCAGGCGGAAGCCATCTTCCTCAAATGGGGCCTCGATTTCGCGATCGTCGGCTACACCACCGACACGCTGCGCTTCGTCGTCCGCCACAAGGGCGAGATCAAGGCCGACCTGCCGATCAAGGAACTGGGTGACGAGGCCCCGCTCTATGATCGTCCCTGGGTGGAAACGCCCAAGCAGCAGCGCATCGACCCCGCCTCGCTCGACATCACCGCCACAATTCCCGGCGCGCTGGAGCGGCTGATCGGCTCGCCCGACTTCGCCTCCAAGCGCTGGATCTGGGAGCAGTACGACCATCTGATCCTCAACAACACCGTGCAGCGCCCGGGCGGCGACGCGGCGGTGGTGCGGGTGGAAGACGGCCCCAAGGGCCTCGCCATGACCTGCGACGTCACCCCGCGCTATTGCGAGGCCGACCCGTTCGAGGGCGGCAAGCAGGCGGTGGCGGAAGCCTGGCGCAACATCACCGCCGTCGGCGCCCGGCCGCTGGCGCTGACCGACAACCTCAATTTCGGCAATCCCGAGAAGCCCGAGATCATGGGCCAGCTGGTCGGCTGCCTGCGCGGCATCGCCGCGGCGGCGCTGGAACTGGACTTCCCGGTCGTCTCCGGCAATGTCAGCCTCTACAACGAGACCAATGGGCGCGGCATCCTGCCGACCCCGACCATTGGCGGCGTCGGCGTGCTCGACGACATCGCCAAGATGGCGACGCTGAACTTTAAGGCCAATGGCGAGACCATCCTCGTCCTCGGCGCGACCACGGGCTGGCTCGGCCAGTCCGCCTTCCTCTCGGAAATCCTCGACCGCGAGGACGGCGCCCCGCCGCCGGTCGACCTGGCGCTGGAGCGCAAGACCGGCGATCTCGTGCGCGGGCTGATCAATGACGGTCTCGTCACCGCCGTGCACGACGTCTCCGACGGCGGCCTGCTGGTGGCGCTGACGGAAATGGCGCTGGCGTCGGGCATCGGCGCCAACCTCGCCGCCCCGCCGCCGGACATGAACCCCTTCGCCTTCTGGTTCGGCGAGGACCAGGCCCGCTACATCGTCACGGTGGAGAACAGCGCCAAGGCGCTGGTGCTGCGCCGGGCGGAGCTGGCCGGCATCCCCGTCGCCAAGCTCGGCACGACAGGTGGCGACCGATTGCATATCGCGGGCGAGCGCCCAATTGTAGTGGACGCGCTGCGCGAGCGGCACGAGGCCTGGCTGCCCATCTATATGGGCGCGGGCTTGATGTGAGGGAGCCTGTCTGATGGCAATGGAAGCAGCCGAAATCGAGCGGCTGATCAAGGAAGGCCTGCCGGACGCCTCGGTCGAGATCCGCGATCTCGCCGGCGACGGCAATCACTATGCCGCGACCGTGATCGCCGAGAGCTTTCGCGGCAAGAGCCGCGTGCAGCAGCATCAGATGGTTTATGCGACGCTGAAGGGCCAGATGGGCGGCGTGTTGCACGCCCTCGCCCTTCAGACCAATGTACCCGACTGAAGGCGGCCGGCTCCGGCCAGCGCCGCCACGACACCCTCTCGCGAGGCCCGCAAGGGCGAAAGGCACGCCATGAGCATTCAGGATTTCATCGACAGCCAGGTGAAGAGCAACGACGTCGTCGTGTTCATGAAGGGCACGCCGCAATTCCCGATGTGCGGCTTCTCCGGTCAGGTGGCGCAGGTCTTCGCCCTGCTCGGCGTCGACTATAAGGGCATCAACGTGCTCGATTCCGACGAGATGCGCACCGGCATCAAGGAATACACCAACTGGCCGACCATTCCGCAGGTCTTCGTCAAGGGCGAGTTCGTCGGCGGCTGCGACATCGTCCGCGAGATGTACCAGTCCGGCGAGCTGCAGACGCTGCTGGAAGAAAAGGGCGTCCCGGTGATGGGCAAGGCGACGGCCTGAGGTTCCCGACTCTACCGCGGCTGGAGCTTTCCGACAGCCGGGCACACCAAGACCAGGCATTGCCAAGCCCTGCCATTCGTGTTCGAGTGGCAGGGCTTTTTTGTTACCGGCGCCCGCCATCGCGGGCCGCGTCCGTGACCCCTGCACCCTCCAGCGTACCGACATCGGAACTCATCGGGCGTGGTGCGTCGTCTGAGAGGCGCGATGCGAATCGAAGTGGGAGTGGAGCAGGCGCTCCAGAGGCACCTCAGCTGCCGGTGTTGGAATCCCCCGCGCCACCATTTAACGCTAAGGTCGCGACAGGCAGGCCGATGACCTTCAGCTGCGGCGCGCGCCAGACCTTCCGGATGACGCTCACTTTATTCCCACTCATATGCACTTCACTTCCATTAACCAGATCGCGTCCCACCAACTGGTGAGGCTGTCTTTTACTGTGACCGTGCCGCCCGGCGCGGACCTTGCTATCGGGGCGCCGCAGCGGTCATTCTGACGCCGGCACCATCGACCACAGCGGGGCGGTGGTTTCAAGTGTCCTGTGGCGGGCACGCTGGATGGCTCCCTCGTCATTCGGCTCCAGCGGCAGGGCGCGCATGCGGCGGATGCTGGCATCATCATGGGGAAACCGCCCCGACGCCCGCCCAACAAAAAAGCCGCCCAACCGGGCGGCTTTTCCGTTTCTCGCGATCGGATAGGGATCAGCGCGAATAGAATTCGACGACGAGGTTGGGCTCCATCACGACCGGATAGGGCACCTCGTTGAGCTCCGGGATGCGGACGAACTTGGCCGTCATCTTGGAGTGGTCGACTTCGAGATAGTCCGGGGTGTCGCGCTCGCCGGAGGCAACGGCTTCCAGCACCAGAACGAGCTGGCGGGAGGCTTCCTTGACCTCGATCACATCGCCGACCTTCACCTGGTAGGACGGGATGTTGACGCGGCGGCCGTTCACCTTGATGTGGCCGTGGCTCACGAACTGGCGGGCGGCGAACACGGTGGGGACGAACTTGGCGCGGTAGATCACCGCGTCGAGACGGCGCTCGAGCAGGCCGATCAGGTTGGCGCCGGTGTCGCCCTTGAGACGCGAGGCCTCGACATAGACCGCATAGAACTGCTTCTCGCCGATCGAGCCGTAATAGCCCTTCAGCTTCTGCTTGGCGCGCAGCTGCACGCCGAAGTCGGAAACCTTGCCCTTGCGGCGCTGGCCGTGCTGGCCGGGGCCGTATTCACGCTTGTTGATGGGGCTCTTCGGGCGACCCCAGATGTTTTCGCCCATACGACGGTCAAGCTTGTGCTTGGCCGAAATGCGCTTGCTCATGCGCTGGTCCTCTCGCATATCGTTGCGGGTTGGATCGCGCCCCCTCCTCTACCCCCATTTCGGGAGCCGACAGGATGGTCCGAACGCGCCGGACCGACCCACGGGTGCGTGAAACACGACACGGGGCCGTTTCCAGCCCCGCGCGTTGTCGGGTGCATAGGCACAAAAGGGCCTGAGGTCAAGGGCGGCGGTCAGTTTGTGAGCTTCAGAAGCGCCGTCAGCACGCCTACGGCAATGACGAGCATGCCACCAATCTTGATGGTCAGCCGCTGCTCCAGCAGGGCGAGGTCGTCCTTGGTCGCCACCCGGTCCTGAAAGGCACCCGCCAAGGCATCGGCCACCCCTTCCGCCTGCTCGGCGGTGAAGTGCGCCTTGTCGCGCAGGGCGCGCGCAAGTTTCAGCGTATCGAACGGGATCGCGCTCATGCCTCCAATATAGGGCGGCACGCCTTACGGCGCCACAGGTTTCACCGTCCCCCGCGCAGCGCCGCCAGCACTTCGAGGCTGGCATAGCCGTCGGGCTCGGCGCCGATTCGGCGCTGGAAGTTCGCCACCGCCCGCATGGTCATGTTGCCGACCCGGCCATCGACGCCGCCGGTGTCGAAACCCGCCCGGGTCAGCCGACGCTGCACGTCCTGGATTTCGGCCAGGGTCAGCGGGCGCTCGCCGCCCGGGAAGGGGGTGATAAAGGGATCGCCGCCCAGCACCCGGTCGCCGAGATGGCAGACGGCAAGGGCGTAGTTCATCGATGGGTTGTAGCTGCGCACGGCGTAGAAATTCTGCGTCAGCAGGAAGCACGGGCCTTCCGGCCCCACCGGCGCCCACAGCCGGGTGCGGGCCTTCGGCAGGTCGAACCGCCCGCCGCCGGCCGGCGTCACGCCGAGCTTGCTCCATTCCGCCACGGTGCGCCACGCCTTGGCATCGGCGTATTTTTCCGGCACGCTGTCCATCCGCACCTCGAAGCCCCAGGGCAGGCCGCGCTGGTACTTGCCGCGCTTGATAAGGTAGAGCGAGGAGCCCGCCAGCGCGTCCGGCACGCTATAGGGCGAGGGCGCGCCATTGCCGTCATAGTCGACGCCGAGATTGAGCCAGACTTCCGGCATCCATTGCGTGTGCCCCATCGCCCCGGCCCAGGAGCCGAGCATCTCGTCGGGGCTCGCCCAACCGCGCTGGACGATGGCGAGAGCGTTGATGAGCTCGGTTTCCCAATAGGCGCGCCGGCGCGGCTCGCCCCAGGCCAGCGCGGCCAGCGCGGGGAAGACCGGCTTCATATGGTCCTCGTCCAGCACCAGCTCGCCAAAGGCGCTTTCCATGCCCCACAGGCCGAGCAGCACGTCCGGCTCGACGCCGAAATCCTTTTGCAGCCGCTTCATCAGCGCGGCGTTCTCCTTCGCCGCCGCCCGGCCGGTGATCAGCCGCCAGTCGGAAATGCGGCGGTTGAGATATTGCCAGAGCTGCTCGCGAAATTCCGGCTGGGCGCTGTCCTTGGCATAGACGGAGGTATCGGGCCGCAGTCCGCCCATCACCCGCTGATAGACGGCATCGGAAATGCCCTTGGCCCGGGCGCGGGACTGGAACGTCACCACCCAGGCTTCGAATCGCTGATTGGCCACCTGCGCGGTCGCATTGCCACCGAGCGCGAGACTGCCAAGGCTCGCCGCCGCAGCGAAAAGGAAGGCCCGGCGGCTCGAAGGCATCGCCGGATGAGGGGCGTTGAAAGGGTCGCGCGTCACGTCAAGGCTCCTGCCGTTGCGGCATGTTGGGCAGGGATCGCGGCGCCGGCAAGGCGCTTGTGCCAGTGGATCACGCCGGAGCGGGCGCGTCCATGGCCAGGATCTCGCCCGCCCGCGTGCGGCGCCCGCCAATGCGCTCGACCAGCGCCGGATCGAGCGGCTGGCCGGTGGAGAACAGCCGCATCGGCGCCGGGCTGGCGGCGAAGGCGACCGGGCCGATCAGCGAGGACAAGCGGCGGGCGATCGCCGGGGCGGGGTCGATCCAGCGCACCGGCCAGGGCGCCACCTTCTGCAGCCGGTCGAGCAGCAGCGGGTAATGAGTGCAGGCGAGCACCACCGTATCGGTGCGCGCGCGCCCCTCGCGCACGAAGGCGGGGGCGATCTCGGCGGCGATCTCCTCGTCGCTCACCGCGTCCCCGCGCATCGCCGCCTCGGCCAGCGGCGCCAGCCGGGTGGAGCCGACCAGCGTCACCCGGCAATCGCCGGCGAAATCATGGATGAGCTTCTGGGTGTAGTCGCGCCGCACGGTGCCGGGGGTGGCCAGCACGCTGACCTGCCGGGTGAGCGAGCTTTCGCAGGCCGGCTTGATCGCCGGCACGGTGCCGACAAAGGGAATGGGGAAGCGCGCCCGCAGCGGCGGCAACACCAGCGTCGAGGCGGTGTTGCAGGAGATGACCACGGCATCGGGCGCGGTGCGGGCGATCAAATGCTCCATCACCGCCATCACCCGGGCGACGAGCGCCGTCTCGCTCAGCGCGCCATAGGGAAAGGCGGCATCGTCGGCGGCATAGATGAAACGCGCATCCGGCCGGGTGCGGGCCAGCTCGCGGAACACCGACAGCCCGCCGAGCCCGGAATCGAACACGAGAATGGTCGGCGCGCGCAGGGCGGCAGGCGTACGGACAGACGACACGGCGGCAGCCCCGGTGGACGAAGCGGGTGACGAGACGCCGTGCACGCCGGCAGCGGTTACGGGAGAAGCCTCGATACGCATCTGATGTCCTCCATCCCAGGCATCATTGTGGCGCATCTTGGTGAACGCTTCGTTGCAGCCGATCAGGCCTCCGCCTCGCCCTCGCCCGCCGCGTCGGCCCCCTCCTCGCGCCGTCCCTCCAGCCGGGCGGCGGTGCGCGCCTCGCGCAGCCCCCTGCCCTCCACCAGCGCGCCGACAATGCCGTGCAGCGTCGCCACATCCTGCCGCGTCAGCCCGATGCGGTGGAAAATGTTGCGGATGTTGCGGATGGTGACGGGCCTCTTGGTCGGCGAGCGGAAGAACAGCGCCGCGTCGAGTTCACGCTCGAGATGGTCGAAAAAGGCCAGCAGGTCGGCCTTGTCGGCGCTCTTGTAGCGATCCGGCGGCTGGAACGGCAGCGCGCCGCCCGAGGAAAGCTTGAACCATTCATAGGCCACCACCGCCACCGCCATGCCGAGATTGAGTGAGGCGAAGGCGGGGTTGACCGGCAAAGTGAGGATCACGTCGGCAAGCGACACCTCTTCCGTATAGAGCCCGGTGCGCTCGCGCCCGAACACCAGCCCGACCTCCTCGCCCCCGGCCATGCGCCCCACCACTTCGCGCGCGACCTCGTCGGCGCCGAGAACGGATTTCTGCATCCCGCGCTCGCGCGCCGTGGCGGCCACGACGAAATTGAGGTCGGCCAGCGCCGCGCGCAGATCGGGAAACACCTGTGCATGGTCGAGGATGCGGTCGGCACCGGAGGCGAAGGTCACGGCCTTCGGGTTCGGCCAGCCCTCGCGCGGATTGACCAGGCGCAGCCGCGACAGGCCGAAATTGCCCATGGCCCGCACCGCCGAGCCGATATTCTCGCCGAGCTGCGGCTCGACCAGGATGACCACCGGCCCGCCTTCCAGCCAGGGCTTGGTGCTGTCGGTGCCGGACATGGCGGTGTTCTCCTGGGTGGCGACGGGTGTGCTCCTATAGCCGGCCGGGTCGGACTTGCGAAGCGGTGGGGTCTCGCCGCCACGGCACGCGCAAGGCATACGGAATGCCAGAACAGCTTGGGGGAGAAGGCGCATTTGCCGCCGCTTTCTCCGCGATTTGGCCCGTTACCTGCTTCCCCTGTTGCGCCCCGCGCGGTATCACCCGCGCATCCGGCGTCTGCCCGCGCGGACACGCGCCGCGACCCCTCCGACAACGATTTCCGTGCGAGGTGACAATTCATGGCGAAGATCAAGGTGGCGAATCCGGTCGTCGAGCTCGACGGCGACGAGATGACCCGGATCATCTGGCAGTACATCAAGGACAAGTTGATCCATCCCTATCTCGACGTGCCGCTCGAGTATTACGATCTCGGCGTCGAGAATCGTGACGCGACGGCCGACCAGGTCACCATCGACGCCGCCGAGGCGATCAAGCGCGTGGGCGTGGGCGTCAAGTGCGCCACCATCACCCCCGATGCCGGCCGGATGACCGAATACAACCTCAAGAAGATGTGGCGTTCGCCCAACGGCACGATCCGCAACATCCTTGGCGGCGTCATCTTCCGCGAGCCGATCATCTGCAAGAACGTGCCGCGCCTGGTGCCGGGCTGGACCCAGCCGATCATCGTCGGCCGCCACGCCTTCGGCGACCAGTACCGCGCCACCGACTTCCTCGTTCCCGGCAAGGGCACGCTGACCATCAAGTTCGTCGGCGACGACGGCCAGGTGATCGAGCACGAGGTCTACAAGTACCCCGGCGCCGGCGTGGCGCTGTCGATGTACAATATCGACGAGTCTATCGCCGAATTCGCCCGCGCCTCGCTCAATTACGGCCTGATGCGGAAATACCCGGTGTACCTCTCCACCAAGGACACCATCCTCAAGCAGTATGATGGCCGCTTCCGCCAGATCTTCCAGGAGATCTACGAGGCCGAGTTCAAGGCCGAGTTCGAGAAGAATAAGATCTGGTACGAGCACCGGCTGATCGACGACATGGTCGCCTCGGCGCTGAAATGGTCCGGCGGCTATGTCTGGGCCTGCAAGAACTATGATGGCGACGTGCAGTCCGACATCGTGGCGCAGGGCTTCGGCTCGCTCGGCCTGATGACCTCGGTGCTGATGACGC
>JAESFV010000293.1_pt1 | contig 35505 bp, 28 predicted proteins | sample 9269471 | NCBI WGS metagenome assembly JAESFV01 (sample SAMN14502647, study PRJNA617108) | algae metagenome | isolation source: Symplocastrum torsivum CPER-KK1 and co-occurring heterotrophs from... | place: USA: Central Plains Experimental Range, Colorado | collected 2001-01-01
ATATTATTGTAGGACAGAAAGGGTCCGGAAAGACGGCTTGTCAGATCTATTTGGAAGAGCAGAAGATTAACAAGGAGGGTTATCTAACAGACATAATTAGTTTTTATGATGATCTCTCTCCCGAAGATTACAAAGAATTTGCGTCAACTCAGAGAATTAATTTAGTCGACTTTAAGGGAGTTGATCAAATAGAAGTTTCCTATGATTTTAGGGAAGTTTGGAGGCGCGTTCTTTTTGTAAGGATAGCCAAGAAAATTTTTGAAGCATCTAAAGGAAATGTATTTTCTGAGTTCTGTTTGTCTACATCGAAGGGGACGAGGAGTATTCTTGATGGAATGAAAAAATCTTTATCTGTGGAATTTGGTGTTAATGCAGCCATTTTTAATGGAAAAATATCATTTGATCCATCTAAGCTTGATTCAAAGGGAGATATGCCGTTAAAGTATTTTAATGAGATTGCTAAGAAGCTATGGCTGGATAATTGTCAGCAACTTAGAATGTATTTTTTTATAGACGAGCTTGTTATATCTAATCTCAACACGAAGTCTGATGAATATAAAGCGCGTCTTTACTTAATTCGTGATATTGTTAAGGTTTGTTGTGAGTTGAATGATATAGCGGTGAAAAATGGAATGGATTTCCATTTTATTTGCAGTCTTCGTCCGGAAGTTCGGACAAAACTAAACGATATCGACCCCGAAATAAGCAAAATAATGGATGGAAATGACGTTTTGCTCTCGTGGAGCGAAGAGTCGTTAATTGATATATTTACTAATAAAATTGTAAATGGATGTCCGATGCCTATCTCAATAGAGGCTGACGAATTTCTTCCAGATACAATTACGTTTGGTTCGGTAAAGAGTGATTTTTTTGATTTTTTGATAAACAATTCGTGGCACAAGCCACGAGATATGGTTCGTTTTCTCAAGGTTTATTCTAAAATAAACCCGAATCATGAGCGTATTACGGAAGATGGCGTAAAGAAATCTCTCAATGAATATGCACGAATATCCGCAGTAGAGCTGTTTGATCAGCTTTCGGTAAAATATTCATATGATATTGTAAACGGTATACGTTCAGCAATCAAAAAAAGTCGTTATATTGACGGTAGTGAATTAAGTGCTGTGCTGGCTCCATTTGTTGGGATCACGCATTGTGATCAGCTTGTTTATGAGCTTTATGACGTAGGGGTGATCGGTAACCTAGATAAAACGGAACGAGGGCGGCCACGTTACTTTTGGAGTCATCGCCAGGAAGAGGAGTTTGATGCGAGTATGGAGCTCATTGTGCATCCTGGCCTTATGAATTATTTCAATGTTCGTCATAGGTGACGGAGGCTTAAGCGGTCGCGGTTACCCTCCCCCCTTCGTGACCACCCTTCCGCTCCGCCCGCCCTATCTTCTCCGGCATGCACCGTCGTTCCCTGCTTACCGCTCCGCTGCTTCTGCTCGCCCCGCGCCTCGGCCTCGCTCAGGCTGAGCCCCCGTCCGAATCCTCTGCGCCGTCCGCGCTGAACGCGGTGCTCGACCGCGCCGGCGGGCTGGAGCCGCTGCGCACCGTGATTGTCGCGAAGGACGGCGAAACGCTGGCCGCGCGGGGCTTTGAAGGCGGGCGGGTGGACCGGCCGACCAACATCAAATCGGCCTCGAAAAGCATTCTCGCCATGCTGGCCGGCATCGCCATTGAGAAGGGCGTGCTGGAAGGGCCGGACCAGAAAATCGCGCCGCTGCTGAAGGCCGATTTGCCTGATGACCCCGACCCGCGCATCCATGAGATCACGCTCGGCAATTTGCTCTCCATGCAGGCGGGGCTGGAGCGCACCTCCGGCGCCTTTTACGGCGCGTGGATCGCCAGCCCGAACTGGGTGCGCGCCGCGCTGGCGCGGCCCTTTGTCGATGCGCCCGGCGGGCAGATGCTCTATTCCACCGGCTCCTCGCACCTCGTCTCGGCGATTTTGACGCGGGCGAGCGGGCGCTCGACCCTGACGCTGGCGCGCGACTGGCTCGGGCCGATCGAGGGGTTCGCCATCGCCGATTGGGAGCAGGACAGGCAGGGCATCTATTTCGGCGGCAACCAGATGGCGATGCGGCCGACCGCGCTGCTCGCCTTCACTGAGTGCTGCCGCAACAAGGGGCGCAACCGGGCCGGGGAGCAGGTGATCCCGCCGGACTGGATCGCCCAATGCTGGCAGGCGCGCACGGCCTCGCGCTTCACCGGCGACGCCTATGGCTATGGCTGGTTCACGCGGGAGATCGACGGGGCGCGCGCCCATTATGGCTGGGGCTATGGCGGGCAGATGCTCTATGTGGTGCCCGAACGCGGCGTCTTGCTGGTGATGACCTCGACCACGGACGCGCCCTCCGGCCGCACCGGCCACCGCGACGACCTGCACGCGCTGGCCGGGGAGATGCTGGCGGCACTCCGGTAGCGCTCGATTCACAGGCAGGAGGGCGCGCGGGCGTGCTGAATTGCGCGCCAGTGGCGGTGGCGTGTCGGGTTTCGACAAGCGGGCCGTCGCGATTGTGCAACGCAGCAACGGCGGGCGCGGCGCTGGCATGCTTCGTGCTCCTCATCAGGTGATCCATCGCCATTCCGAGGGGAACGCCGTGACGAAGAAGATCGAGCCGACCAATTCCTCCATCGAGACGCTGCTCGCCGCCCGCAGCTTCACCCGCCGCGTGCTGTTCAAGGGCGCGCTGGCGGCCGGCGCCCTGACCGCCGCCGGCCCCTATCTCGTGCGCGACGCCTTCTCCTCCTCCGGCGAGCTGAACCTGCTCAACTGGGCGGACGAGCTGCCCGACCCGGTGATCCCGGAATTCACCAAGAAGACCGGCATCAAGGTCAACTCCACCCCGTTCTCGCAGAACGAGGAGCAGATCAACAAGCTGCAGGCCACCGAGGGCGACGGCTTCGACCTGTGCGCCCCCACCCGCGACCGCGCGCCCCAGTTCAAGGAACTGGACGTGCTCGCCCCCTACGACCTCTCCAAGCTGAAGCTCGACCAGGTGCTGCCGGCGATGATGGAAGGCTCCACCAGCGTGTGGACCTGGGATGGCGGGCTGTACCATGTGCCCCATTGCTGGGGCTCGGAAGCCATCGCCTGGCGCACCGACCTCGCCAAGCTGGAATACCCGACGCTGAGCTACGGCACGCTGTGGTCGCCCGAGTTCAAGGGCAAGATGCAGGGCCGCCCGCACTCGCTGCTGCTCGGCATCGGCCTTTGGTGGGACAAGACCGGCAAGCTGCCCTCCAACCGCATGCTCGACGCCTTCAAGGACGAGGCGACGATGAAGAAGATCTACGACCCGATCCTCGAATTCGCCGTCGCCAACAAGGCGCAGGTCAAGCAGTTCTGGGATTCGGCCGACAACACCAAGTCCGGCTTCATGGAGAATGGCTGCGTCATCGGCCAGACCTGGGACGGCCCGCCGCTGTCGCTGAAGAAGGACGGCAAGCCGGTCGCCTATATGGCGCCGCAGGAAGGCGCCATCACCTGGATCGACGGCTGGTCGATGACCAAGGCGGCGAAGAACACGGCGCAGGCCTATGAGTTCATCAACTTCATCCACACGCCCGAGATCTCGGCCATGGTCGCCAATGGCTCGGGCTACAACCCGGTGGTGAAGGGCTCGGACGCGTTCCTCTCCGAGGTGGCCAAGAAGAACTTCGCCGAGGCCTATCCCGGCAACGCGCTCGACAACCTCTGGAGCCGCCCGCCGGAGCCGTCCTGGTACGCCGAGCTGCGCACCCAGTACGCCGAGAAGTTCAAGGCGGCGTGAGGCGCGGGGCGGCCCGCGCGCCGTCCCTCATCCGTCCTCCCGGAGGCGCCGCCGGCGCGCTGCGGGATCGCTGCCGGGATGGACAGCGATCCCGGCTCTGCGGCGTCGCCTTCGGCCGGGAGACGGCGTTTTCTTCGACCGGGCGGGCTGCCTATCCGCCCGTCACACGCTTCCCGTCCGTCACGCGCTCCCGCATCGCCGCTGCCGCGGTGGCCGGGATGACGGCAACCAACTGAACGGAAATCCGCATGGCCGCTGCCGTCGAGCTTGAGGGCGTCAATGTCACCTTTGGCGATTTCGTCGCCGTGAAGGAGGCCAATCTCACCATCGAGCCGGGCGAGTTCTTCTCCTTTCTCGGGCCGTCCGGCTGCGGCAAGACCACGCTGCTGCGCACTATTTCCGGCTTCATCGAGCCGACGCGCGGGCAGGTGCGGATCGGCGGCGCCGACATGAAGGGCATTGGCCCCAACAAGCGGCCGACCGCGCTGATCTTCCAGAACCTCGCTCTGTTCCCGATGATGACGGTGGCCGAGAATATCGGCTACGGCCTGCGCGTGCGCGGCGTGCCCCGGCATGAGCGCGACGAGAAGGTGAAGAACCTTTTGATCCAGGTGGCGCTCGCCGAGCATGGCCATAAGAAGGTGTCCGAGCTGTCCGGCGGCCAGAAGCAGCGCGTGGCGATTGCCCGGGCGCTGGCGGTGGAGCCCTCCGTGCTGCTGCTGGACGAGCCGCTTTCCGCGCTCGACCTCAAGCTGCGCCAGCACATGCGCTCGGAACTGCGCGCCATCCAGAAGCGGGTCGGCATCACCTTCATCTACATCACCCATGACCAGGGCGAAGCGCTGACCATGTCGGACCGCATCGCGGTCATGAATGCCGGGGTGATCGAGCAGGTGGGCGACGGCCGCGCCGTCTATGCCGAGCCGCGCACGCCCTTCGTCGCCGCCTTCGTCGGCGAGAACAACCAGATCCGCGGCCGCATCACCGCCCGCGACGGCGCCATGGCGACGCTGGAGACGCCGCTCGGCACGCTCGCCGGCCGCAACCCGGTGGCGCTCGATGTCGGGCAGGAAGCGCTGCTGTTCGTGCGGCCGGAAGTGATGCAGCTGCGCGCCAATGGCACCACGGCCGGCTTCGAGGGCGAGACGCTCGATGTCGCCTATGAGGGCAGCGTGACCCATGTGACGCTGCGGGTGCGGACCGGGCAGAAGGTGATCGCGAGCCTTGGCGCCAGCGCCAGCGCCGCGCTGCCGACCCCGGGCGAGACGCTGCGCATCGGCTTCCGCCCGGAAGACGCGCTGCTGCTGGCCCGGCCGGAAAGGCACTGAGATGAGCGGCAGCCTCGCCTTCGTCTTCGGCCTGCCGCTGGCGGTGGTCGTGTTCTTCTTCGCCCTTGCCGCCTATGAGCGGCGCACCGGCGTCGCCGTCGGCGGCGGCTTCTTCCAGCGCAACGGCCTCGCCATCGGGCTCTATCTGGTGCTGGCGGTCGGCTTCTGGGCCTTCTTCATCATCCTGCTGCCGCAGCTGGCCATGGTGGACATGTCGTTCCGCCCGAAGCTGCCGCCCTCGCAGATGGGCGGGCCGAAGGACCTCTACACGCTGGAGAATTACCGCTACTTCCTGTTCGGCTCCACCACCTCGACCGCCGAATGGAACTGGCTGCACATCAAGGCCTTCTTCCTCACCATCGGGGTGAGCATCGTCATCACCCTGATCAATTTCGCCATCTGCTACCCGCTGGCCTTCCACATGGCGCAATCGGCCACGGCGGCGCGGCTGCGGGTGCTGCTGCTGCTGCTGATCCTGCCCTATTGGGTGAACGAGATTTTGCGCGCCTTCGCCTTCCGGGTGCTGCTCTCCTCGGGGGGCATCATCAACCAGATGCTGATGGGCAGCGGGCTCACCAATGAGCCGATCGACTTTCTCGGCGCCGATGTCGGCCTCTATATGGGCCTGTCCTACGCCTATCTCTTGATGATGATCTTCCCGCTCTACAACGCCATTGAGAGCCTGGACAAGAACCAGGTCGAGGCGGCGCGGGACCTTGGCGCGCCGTGGTGGCACATCCATGCCTTCATCGTGCTGCCGCACGCCAAGCCGGGCATCGCCTCGGGCTGCACGCTGGTGTTCATGCTGACCGCCGGCGCGCTGGCGGCGCCGCTGGTGCTGGGCGGGCCGCGCACGCTGTGGTTCACCCCCATCGTCTATGACCGCTTCTACCAGGCCTTCAACTGGCCGCAGGGGGCGGCCTATGCCTTCATCCTGCTGGTGAGCTGCATCATCTTCGTGCTGGTGGTGCTCAAGGCGTTCAGGCTCAGCCTTGGAGAAATCACGCGATGAATCCGGGTCCGTTCCAGCGGGTGATGTTCGCGCTCTACACGGTGATCTTCTTCCTCTATCTGCTCGGCCCGCTGGCGGTGATGGCGGTTTCCGCCTTCAACACCCCGCAATACCCGCAGGTCTGGCCGATCGAGGGGGTGACGCTCGACTGGTTCGCGGCGCTGTTCGCCGACCAGGACATGATGACGGGCCTGAAGATGAGCCTGTGGATCGGGCTGCTGGTAGTGTGCATCTCTGTGCCGATCGGGTTGGCCGGCGCCATCATCATGACGCAGATCCAGCCCCGCGTGCGCTCGCTCTATTATCTCGTCGTGGTTTCGCCGGTGCTGACCCCGGGCATCATCATCGGCATTTCCACCGTGGTGTTCTGGCGCCAGTTCACCGGGCAGACCGGCACGCGTTTCCTTTATGACGGGGTGGTGCTGACCGTGCTGGGGCAGGCGAGCTTCATCTCCGCCTATTGCATGCTGATCATCCTCGCCCGGCTGCAGCGCTTCGACCGTTCGCAGGAGGAGGCGGCGCTGGACCTCGGGGCGAGCTACCCCCAGGTGTTCCGCCACATCCTGCTGCCCTTCCTCAAGCCGGCGCTGGCCTCGGCGGCGGTGCTGGCCTTCCTGTCCTCCTTCGAGAACTACAACACCACCACCTTCGCCATCCTCTCCGACAAGACGCTGACCACGGTGCTGGCCGGGCGGGTGCGGCAGGGCTCGACCCCGGCGATCTCGGCGCTGGCGGTGGTGATCGTCGCGGTGACGGTGATCGGCGCCATCGCCTATGAGATCTACAAGCGCCGTTCGGACGCGGCGGCGGCGGCGCGCCAGCGCGCGGCGCTGGACGCCGAGGAGGCGGAACTTGCCGGCAGCACGCCGGCGGCGGCGATGGGGTGAAGGCGCGGGGGTGAAGGCGCGGGGGTAAGCGCGCGCCTCTCACCTGCCCGCGTCAGTGCCGGCCTGCCGGTCCGGCCCGGAGCCGGGCGGCGCGGAGGAGGGCGGCGAGGGGGATGGCGGAAGAGAGTGGGAGTCGAACCCACCAGGGACCGGCTCGCGGCCCCTTCCGGATTTGAAGTCCGGATACCTCACCGGAGGTAACGCTCTTCCAGAAGTCGTGTCCGCGCCGGGCGCACCGGCGGGAAGGGCTGGCTCGACCGCAGTGTGGTCGATCGCGCCGAACAGGTCCAGCCGGTGACGGTTGATGCGACGCAGGTCGCCGCGCCGCAGGGTGACGCCGTGGCGGTCGAGGAATTCGAGGATCTGGATCGCCACCTTGCGCCCGACCGCGTGGCCACCTTGCTCGATGCGGTCGCGGAAGGCGCTGGCGGGAAACTCCCGCCCCGGCGCGGCGGTGGACAGGGCGTTCGCCATCGCCACCATCTCCGCCAGCGCGGGGCGCAGGACGAAGTGGTCATGCGCCACCTCGTCCACCTTGCCCATGCGGGCCAGCAGCTTCATCAGCCGGCGGATCTCGCTCTCCGCCTCGCCGGTGGATGCGGCGAGATCGCGCACGCGCGGCGGGCGGAAGCGGGCGGGGCCGGCCAGCTGCGGCGCGAGGCTCTCCCACAGGCGCTCATCGCTCGCGGTGAGGCGCACCTCATGGCCCGGCAGCCGCACCCAGGCGCCCTCCCGCACCAGCGCCCCGGCCTCGGCCAGCCGATGCAGCGCCTCGGTGAACACCGGCCTGGCAAGGCGCGGGAGCAGGGCGAGGCGCAGCTTCTCCGCCCCCATGCCGGGCAGGTCCGGGCTGGCCTCGTGGAAACGCGCGAGCTCGGCCACAAGCGCCTCGCCATAGAGCGCCCAGCGCCCCGGGGCGAGCGCGGTGAGGGTGCCGCCGGCGGTGAGGGCGACGAGGCCGAGGCGGGCCGCGATCTCCGATGGCGCGTCCGCCGCCAGCGCCCGGTCGCGGGCGAAGGTGGTGAGGTCGAGATGCCAGGGCGCCACTGCCAGCAGCCCGGCCACCGCCGCGTCCGGATCGGTTTCGCTCAGCGCGCCGAGCTGGGCGAGGCGTTCAGGCGCGCGGCGCTTGCGGGCGGGGGGGCGCAGGTCGATCAGCCGGCCGCCGCCGAGGCTGCGCTGGGCCGAGGTGTCGCGGATCACATAGCGGTCGCCCACCGCGGCGGCGATCGGGCGCTCCAGCACGATCTGCACCAGCCCCGACGCGCCGGGGGCCAGCGCCTCGGCCGAGAGCGGCACGAGGCGGGCGCCGACCTCGCTGGCGCCATGGTGGAAGCGCACCGGAAACCACGCCCCGAGCGGCTTCGGCTCGCCCGCCAGCACGGTGAGGGTGGCGTCGATCCGCTCGGTCGGGGCGTGCAGCGTCGGGTCGAGCACCATGTCGCCGCGCCGGATCGCCTCCGCCGAGATCGCCTCGCCGGCCAGATTGAGCGCGCAGCGCTCGCCGGCGCGGCCTTCCTCCGCCTTGCGGTTCTGCGCGTGCAGCGAGCGCAGGCGGGCGGGCCGGCCATCGGGGCTGACGAAAAGCGGATCGCCCACCCGCACCCGGCCGGAGAGCACGGTGCCGGTGACGATGGTGCCGGCGCCGGCAAGGGTGAAGCTGCGGTCCACCGCGAGGCGGAAGCGGCCTTGCGCCGGGCGAGCGGCGAAGGCGCGGGCGGCCTCGATGAGGTGGGCGCGCAGGCGGTCCACCCCCGCGCCGCTATGGGCGGAGACCGGCAGGACCGGCGCGCCGGCCAGCGCCGTGCCTTCCAGCAGCGCGGCGATCTCGCCCGCCACCTCGGCAAGGCGGGCGTCATCGGCGAGGTCGGCCTTGGTCAGCGCCACCAGCCCGCGCGAAATGCCGAGCAGATCGATCAGGGCGAGATGCTCGCTTGTCTGCGGCATCACCCCGTCGTCGCAGGCGATGACCAGCAGGGCGAAATCGATGCCGCTGGCGCCCGCCAGCATGGTGTGGATGAACTTCTCATGGCCGGGCACATCGATGAAGCCGAGCGTGCCGGCCTCGGTGGGGAGATAGGCGAAGCCGAGATCGATGGAGATGCCGCGCGCCTTCTCCTCCTTCAGCCGGTCGGTATCGACGCCGGTGAGTGCGCCGACCAAAGCGGTCTTGCCATGGTCGATATGGCCGGCGGTGCCGATGATCATCCCGGCCCCCCGACATGGGCGAGGCTGTCGAGGAAGCCCTGCTCGTCCTCCAGGCAGCGCAGGTCGAGGATCAGCGCGCCCTCGGCAATGCGGCCGATGACCGGGACCGGGAGCGCCCGCAGCGTCGCCGCCAGCGCGTTCAGCCTTCCCCCCGACGCTTCCGCCGCCGGGCGGATGGCGAAGCCGGCGCTGGGCAGGGCTTCCAGCGGCAGCGCGCCGGAGCCGATCTGGCTGACGCAGTCGACGATCTCGATGTCGAAATCCTCGCCCAGAGCGGCGGCGAGCGGTTCGGCCAGTTCATGGGCGCGGGCGGCGATGTCCGCGCGCGTGCGCGCCAGCAGGCGCAGCGTCGGCAGCCGGGCGGCCAGCCGGTCGGGGTCGCGGTAGAGCCGGAGCGTCGCTTCCAGCGCGGCGAGGCGGATCTTGTCGACCCGCAGCGCCCGCTTCATCGGGTTTCTGTTGATCGCGGCGATGAGGTCGGCACGGCCGACGATGAAGCCGGTCTGCGGCCCGCCGAGCAGCTTGTCGCCGGAGAAGGTGACGAGGTCCGCCCCTTCCGCCACCGCCTCGCGCACGGTCGGCTCATGGGCGAGGCCGAGCCGGGCGAGATCGAACAGCGTGCCGGAGCCGAGATCATTGACCAGCGGCACGTCCTTCGCATGGGCGATATCAGCCAGTTCCCGGGCCGACACCTCCTTGGTGAAGCCTTCGATGCGGTAGTTCGAGGTGTGCACCTTCAGCACCAACCCGGTCGCCTCATTCAGCGCGCCGGCATAGTCCTTCGGGTGAGTGCGGTTGGTGGTGCCGACCTCGACCAGCCTGACCCCGGCGCGGGCCATGATATCGGGCATGCGGAAGGCGCCGCCGATTTCGATCAGCTCGCCGCGCGAGACGATGGCCTCGCGCCGCAGGCCGAGCGTGTTCAGCACCAGCAGCACGGCGGCGGCGTTGTTGTTGACGACGGTGGCATCTTCCGCCCCGGTCAGCTCGATCAGCAGCTCGCGCACATGGTCGTCACGCTCGCCGCGCGTGCCGGTGGCAAGGTCATATTCCAGCGCCACGGCGGACCGCATGGCCCGGGTCGCGGCTTCCACCGCCTCTTCCGCCAGCAGGGCGCGGCCGAGATTGGTGTGCAGCACCGTGCCGGTGAGGTTGAACACCGGCCGCAATCGCGTGCGGGCGTCGCGCTCCAGCGCGTCGGTGGCGGCCAGCGCCACATGGTCGGGCGCGGGCAGGGCGACGAGCTTGCCCGCCAGCAGGCAGGCGCGCACCTCGTCCAGCGCGGCGCGGATCGCCTGCGTCGCCGGAGCGCGGCCGAACGCGTCCACCGCCTGCTGGCCGGCGGGCGTCGCCAACACCCGGTCGACCGAGGGCAGGTCACGCGGGGAGGGGAGGGCGGGGCGGGAGGGCGCGTCCATGGCGGCGCCCTCAATAGCCGAGCAGGAACGGGTTGAAGGCGGCGCGGCGATACGGCCCCTGCCGCATCATCAGATCAAGCCCCAGCGTGCCGATATCATCGGCCACCGGCTCGATGGTGACATCCTTGTTCTGGTACATCACCTTCACATAGGTGTGGCACTCGTCGCAGGTTTCCGCCTTCACCGTGCCGGGGCTGCCCTCGATTTCCTGATAGCCGATGCCCTTGGTGGTGCCGCAGGCGCAGCAGCGTATGCGGACATAGTGCCAAAGGGTGGAGCAGAGCGAGCAGGCGCAGAAGCGGTTGCCATGGGCGTTCGGCCATTCGACGATGAGCGAGGCGACAGGCGGGCCGCCGCAGCACGGGCAGACGCCATCGCCCACCGGCACCAGCTTTTTCGCCTCCAGCGCGGCGGCGCGACGGGCGAAATGCACCTGCAGGCCGGCCGCGACATAGACATGCTCGGCCAGCCTCTCTACCGGCAGGTCATGGGCCAGCACGTCGCGCACCATCTGCGCCCGCACCGGGCCATCGGCGAGGCGGACGCGGGTGAGGGCGGCGGCGGCCTCCTCCGGCATCTTCACGCGGGCGGCGGCGTCGAACAGCTGGTCGAGCGTCGCCTCCAGCGTGTCGTCGAGCAGGGTGGTGGCGCGCTCCAGCGCCGGCATCTCGAAGGCGCGGGCGCGCTCCAGCCTCTCCGGGTCGGGCGCTTCCACCGGCGGCAGGGTCGGCACGATGGCCTGCTGCGCCTCGATCAGGCCGGCGACGAAATCGAGATAGGGCTTGAGCGGGCTGACCGCCGCATAGATGCGCAGTCGCTTCGCCCGCACCCCGAACAGGCGCGCGGGATCGGGCAGGACAGCGAAGGGCGGGGCGGAAACGGCACCGATCACGGTGGGATCGGGCTGGAGATCCTGCGACATCATCACCTCACGAACCGCACGGGCCACGTGTTCCAGAAGGGAAGGCACGTTGAACCCTGACATCCGTCTCTGGCGGACCAGGGCTGGTTTTCTTGGCCGACCCCACGCGACCTCATCCTGAGGTGTCCGCCAGAGGCGGGTCTCGAAGGCGGCGTGTGGCGGGCATCCTTCTGCTTCACCATCCTGCGAGGCTCGCCACGCTCGCACCTCAGGATGACGCCGCACGGGGTCGGCCCTTGGCTCAGGCACGTCCTCCCGGCCAGACGCGGAGCGCGCCGGGCCGGGATCGTTGTTTCGTCGCGGCACGCGATCCCGGATCGGCCTGCGGCCGTCCGGGATGACGGGCCGAACCTATTCCGCCGGCGTCGGCGGGTGCTTGCCCGGCCGCGTGCCGACCAGTTCGCGCAGCCATTTGCGGTGGTGCCGCCAGGCCCAGCCGCCCGTCACCTTGCCGCGCGTCATCGCGCCGATGGTGCCCTTGACCCAGATGGCGGCGTAGACGTGGATGATCCACACGCAGATGATGCAGACCGCCGCCACCGCATGGACGAGGACGGCGACACGCTTCTGCTCAATGGTGGTGAAGGCGTAGAAATACTGGTCCCACATCGCGATGCCGCTGGCGATCAGCACGATGATGAGGCCGGACATGCCCCAGAAGACGAATTTCTGGCCGGCATTGTACTTGCCGATTTCCGGCAGCCTTTCCTCCCGCCCGCGCAGCACGTCGCTGATGCGGGCGAGCCAGGTGCCGTCCTCCCGCGCCGGCAGGTTCGCCTTCCAGAAGCGCAGGAACAGCCCGGCGAAGGAGAAGAACAGCACCACGCCGATCCAGGGATGCAGAATCCGCGTCCACTGGCCGCCGCCGAACAGGCCGGTGAGGAAGAACAGTTTTGGCGTGAACAGCGCCATGCCCGACAGCGCCAGCAGGATCAGGCTCAGCGCCGTGATCCAGTGGTTGATGCGGGCGGCCACCGTGTAGCGCGACACCTGCACCGGGTGGCCCGGGCGGACGGAATCGCCCGGTTCCACATCATCCGGCCGGTGGTTCGGATTTACCGCCTTGAGGTTGCTGGCGCTCATGGCCTCCTCCCCTCATGCAGGCCGGCGGGCGGCGCCGGCGGCGGGGTGCCGTCCGCGAGCCTCTCGGCGTTCTCCTCATCTTCCTCCGAAACCTTGTTCGGCCCGGCGACGACATAGTGCAGGAAACCGGCGGCGGCGGCGAAGCCCATCACCGCCAGGCCGACATATTTGGTCATGCCCTTCCAGGCGTCGACGAGCGGCGAGATGCGCGGATTGTCCGGCAGGCCGGCATAGATGGACGGCGTGTCGGCGTGCTGCAGCACATACATGACATGGGTGCCGCCGACGCCCGGCGGGTCGTAGAGGCCGGCATTGCTGTAGCCGCGCGACTTGAGGTCGGTGATGCGCAGCTCGGCCCAGTCCTTCATTTCGTCCTTGGTGCCGAAGACGATGGCCTGGGTCGGGCATGCCTTCTGGCAGGCCGGGCCCTGGCCCACCGCCACACGATCGGAGCAGAGCGTGCATTTATAGGCGGTGTGGTCGACCTTGGAGATGCGCGGGATGTTGAACGGGCAGCCCTTGATGCAGTAGCCGCAGCCGATGCAGTTGTCGTGCTGGAAGTCCACGATGCCGTTCGAATACTGCACGATGGCGCCGGGCGCCGGGCAGGCCTTGAGGCAGCCCGGATCCTCGCAATGCATGCAGCCATCCTTGCGGATGAGCCATTCGAGATTCTCGGTCTCGGGATTCACCCATTCGGTGAAGCGCATCAGGGTGAAGGTGTCCGGCGTCAGGTCCATGGGATTGGTGTAGATCCCGTGGTTGAAGCCGATCTCCTCGGTGAGGTTGTTCCATTCCAGGCACGCGGCCTGGCAGGCCTTGCAGCCGATGCATTTCGACACGTCGATCAGCTTGGCGACCTCGGTCAGCCGCGTCGCGGGCGGCGTGACCTCGGAGGCGGAGCGGCGCATCACATCCTTCTCGCCGAAGCGCGGGGCGTCGGAGGCGACGGAGGGGTTGGGGATGGGTGGGAACATGCTGCCGCCTCCCTATGCCACCACCGGCCCGGTCGAGGGCTCGATGTTGACCATGAACGCCTTGAACTCCGGGGTCTCGATGTTGGCGTCGCCCACGAAGGGGGTGAGCGTGTTGGCGGTGAAGCCCTTGCGGGCCGCGCCGACGAAGCCCCAATGGATCGGCACGCCGACGATGTGGACGGTCTTGCCGTCGACCGTCATCGGCTTGATGCGCTTGGTGACGACCGCCTTGGCGTAGAGCTCGCCGCGCTTCGACCACACCCGCACCCAGCCGCCGAGCGCGATGCCCTTCTCCTTCGCCAGTTCCTCGGAGATCTCCACGAACTGCTCCGGCTGCAGGACCGAGTTCACATGGTTGTTCTTGGTCCAGTAGTGGAAATGCTCGGTGAGACGGTAGGAGGTGCCGGCATAGGGATAAGCCGGATCGCCGATATCGGCGAAGGTCTTCCAGTCGTCGGGGAAGACGCGCGCCACCGGGTTGCCCCGGATCTTCGGCGCGATGACGTTGGCGACCGGGCTTTCGAACGGCTCGTAATGCACCGGGAAAGGCCCGTCCCGCATCATCTTGCGGACCCACAGGCGCGAGGTGCCCTCGGGGTTCATGATGAAGGGGCCGACATCCCTCGGCTTGGCGGTGGGCGCGATGTCCGGCACGTCGTAGCCGGTCCATTTCGTGCCGTCCCACTCGATCAGCTTGCGCGTGGGGTCCCACGGCTTGCCGTCGAGGTCGCAGGAGGCGCGGTTATAGAGGATGCGCCGGTTGGCCGGCCAGGCGAACGACCATTTGAGGAACATGCCGGCGTCGCCGGGGTCGGAATTGTCCCGCCGCGCCATCATGTTGCCGGCCTCGGTCCAGCAGCCGGAGAAGATCCAGCAGCCGCCGGCCGTGGTGCCGTCGTCGCGCAGCTGGCCGAAGCCGGACAATTGTTTGCCGGCTTCCAGCAGCTTCTTGGTCGGGTCGGCGGGATCGAACACATCGACCAGCACCGAGCCGTTCATCTCCTTTGCCAGTTCCTCCGGCGTCGGGTCGCCCGGGTCCTTGTAGGACCAGTTGAGGTTGACGATCGGGTCGGGGAAGGCGCCGCCTTCCTTCTGGTACAGCGCCTTCAGCCGCATATGGATCTGCGCCATGATCCAGATGTCGGTCTTGGCCTCGCCCGGAGGCGAGCCGCCCGGCCAGTGCCATTGCAGCCAGCGGCCGGAATTGACCAGCGAGCCCTCATCCTCGGCGAAGCAGGTGGTGGGAAGCTGGATCACCTCGGTCTGGATCTCGGCCGGGTTCACCTTGTTGAAGGTGCCGTGATCCTCCCAGAAACGGGCGGTCTCGGTCTGAAGCGGGTCCATGATGACCAGCATCTTCAGCTTGGCGAGGCCGGCGGCCAGCTTGCCCTTGTCCGGAAAAGCCTGCAGCGGGTTGAACCCCTGGCAGAAATAGAGGTTCACCTTGCCCTGCTTCATCATCTCGAAGACGCGCAGCACGTCGTAGCTGGCGACATCGAGCTTGGGCAGGTAGCTATAGGCCCAGTCGTTCTCCGCCGTGGCGGCGGGGCCGTACATCGACTTCATGAAGCTGACGAAGAACTTGCGGTAGTTCTGCCAGTAGCTGGTCTGGTTCGGCCGCAGCGGCTTGAAGGCGCGCGTCGACATATAGGTGGCGAAGTCGGGTTCCTTCTGGGTGGGGATGTTGAGATAGCCGGGGATGAGGTTGCTCATCAGCCCGAGATCGGTCAGCCCCTGGATGTTGGAATGGCCGCGCAGGGCGTTCATGCCCCCGCCGCGCACGCCGATATTGCCCAGGATGAGCTGGAGCATCGCCATGCCGCGAATATTCTGCGCGCCCTTGGAATGCTGGGTCCAGCCGAGCGCATACATGCTCGTCATGGTCTTGGTCGGGGTCGAGCATTCGGCGACCATCTCGGCCACCTTGAGGAAGGCGTCCTTCGGCGTGCCGCAGATGCGCTCCACCATCTCGGGGGTGTAGATGGCGACGTGCTGTTTCAGCAGGTTCCACACGCAGCGCGGATTCTGCAGCGTCTGGTCGACCACGGCATAGCCGTCCGGGCCGATCTCATATTCCCAGCTGTCCTTGACGTAGTCGCGCTTTTCCTCGTCATAGCCGGTGAACAGCCCGTCCTGATAGGCATAGCCCTCGCGCACCACGAAGGTGGCGTTGGTGAAGGGCTTCACATAGTCCCACTGCACCTTGTCATGGCTGATGCAGTGATTGATCAGGCCCATCAGGAAGGCGATGTCCGACCCTTGCCGGATCGGTGCGTAGAAATCCGCCACCGCCGCCGAGCGGTTGTAGCGCGGGTCGACGACGATCAGCTTGGCGCCGCGGGTGGCTTTCGCCTCCGTGACCCATTTGAATCCACAGGGATGCGCTTCGGCGGCATTGCCGCCCATGATGACCACGAGGTCGGTGTTCTTGATATCCGTCCAGGCGTTGGTCATGGCGCCACGGCCAAATGTTGGGGCGAGACTCGCCACCGTCGGGCCGTGTCAGACGCGCGCTTGGTTGTCGAATGCCAGTATGCCGGTCGAGCGCACGACCTTGTAGGTCGCGAACGCGGTCTCATTGGTGGTCGCGGAGGCCGCGAGGAAGCCGGTGGTGAGCCAGCGATTGACCGTCACCCCGTCGGCATTGGTGGCGACGAAATTGGCGTCGCGGTCGTCCTTCATCGCGCGGGCGATCTTGTCGAGCGCCACGTCCCACGAGACGGCCTCGAACGTGTCGGAGCCGGCCTTGCGCAGCATCGGCTGGGTCAGCCGGGTCTGCGACTTCACGATGTCGCGCAGCGCCGAGCCCTTGGGGCAGAGCGTGCCGCGATTGGTCGGGTGGTCGGCGTCGCCCTCGATATGGACGATGTCGGCCTTCTCGCCCTTTTTCAGATCACCCTTGGAATAGATGATGATGCCGCAGGCGACCGAGCAGTAGGTGCAGGTGTTTCGCGCTTCCGTGGTGTTCACCAGGTGGAACGGCTTCACGGCAGCGGCGACGGCCGCCTCCGCCTCGCTGAAGCCGAAGGCACCCAACGTGGTGCCGGCAAGGCCGGCGCCCGACGTCTTGAGGAACGTACGGCGCGAGAGCTCCATATTCATTGTGGCCCTCCCGTCTCTCTCCGCAAAGCCAATCAGGCGATTGGCCTTTCCGATCACAGGCTATTTTTTACTTCCTCCAAAGTCAAACAGTCCAAGGGCGAAGTGAAAGACAAAAAGCCATTTAGATTCAGCGGCTTCAAATTGTTGCCGTGCGATTTCGACATGTTGCGGTGCAACCAATGCGGGTTTTGCCCCTCGGCCGATTGACGATTGGCCGGACCCGGCGCAGCATCACGGCGTGCTCGCATCTGCGGCTCCCGCGTGTCGGGGCGGAAAGAACCACTTCTTGCTGGTTACTGTCGCTTCCCTTGCGTCATTGGCGCTTGGCGGGGCGCTGCCGGCCCATGCCACCGCGCCGCTGCCGCTCGGTGCCGCGCCGCCGCCGCTGGCGCTCGCCTCGCTGGACCACGGCCGGCAGGACCTTGCCGCATTGCATGGGCGCCCGGTGATCGTTCACTTCTTCGCGACCTGGTGCGCGCCGTGCCGGGAGGAGATGGCCGGGCTGGCGCGGCTCGCGACGCGGCGCGCCGCGGGCGGGCTGGCGGTTCTCGCCGTCGATGTCGGCGAGGTGAAGGTGCGGGTGCGCCGCTTCTTCGATGCCCATCCCGTGCCCTTCCCCGTGCTGCTGGACGAGGACCGCGCCGCGCTGAAGGCGTGGAAGGTCGCCGGCCTGCCGGCCAGCTTCGTGCTGGATGCCGGCCACACGCTGCGCCTCTACGCCGATGGCCCGGTCGACTGGGACGCCCCGGCCACTGCGCGCCTGCTCGACAGCCTCGCCGATCCCGCCGCCGCGCCGCTCGGCGCGGGGCTGCCGCCCCTCAACGACGATCAATCGACCCGGGAGAGTTCGCCATGACAAGACCCGTGAACAGCCGCCGTGATTTCCTCAAGGCCGGCGTCGCCCTTGCCGCCGTCGCCGCCGCCCCGCACGCCGCCTTCGCGCAGGCCGCAGGCCCGGCGGCGGCCGCCGCCTTCGCCCCGAAGCCGGGCAAATGGCGCGACTTCGAGGTGGTGACGGTGCTCGATGTGAAACCCGTCGAGGGCAAGGCCGGCCCGGCTCAGGCCTGGGTGCCGCTACCCTCCTACACCGCCTCCGACTGGATGAAGCCGGGCGAAAGCAGCTGGAAGACCAATGCCGCCAAAGCCGAAGTGGTGAAGGACCCGCATTACGGCGCGCAGATGCTGCACCTGACCTGGGCCGAGGGCGAAGAGAAACCCACGGTCGAGATCACCTCGCGCTTTTCCACCCGCGACCGCGCCACCGATTTCGCCAGGCCCGGCACGGTGGCCGCGCTTACGCCGGATGAGCGGGCGCTGTTCCTGGCCGCTACCGACCTCATTCCCACCGACGGCATCGTCAAGGCGACCGCCGACACGATTACCGCCGGCAAGGCGAGCGACCTTGAGAAGTCGCGCGCCATCTATGAATGGGTGGTGGAGAACACCTATCGCAACGCGGCGACGCGCGGCTGCGGCACCGGCGATGTCGGCTCGCTGCTGGCGAGCGGCAATCTCGGCGGCAAATGCGCCGACCTCAACGCGCTGTTCGTCGGGCTGAACCGCGCCGCCGGCATCCCCGCCCGCGACCTCTACGGCATCCGTGTGGCGCCCTCGGCCTTTGGCTATAAGAGCCTGGGCGCCAATTCCCCCACCATCTCCAAGGCGCAGCACTGCCGGGCCGAGGTGTGGTTGGAGGGCTTCGGCTGGGTCGCCGCCGACCCGGCCGATGTGCGCAAGGTCGTGCTGGAGGAGCCGCCGGGCAAGAACGCGCTGGACGACGCCAAGGTGCTGGCGGCGCGCAAGGCGCTGTTCGGCGCCTGGGAGGGCAATTGGCTCGCCTATAATGACGGCCACGACATCGCTTTGCCGGGCTCCGACGGGCCCAAGCTCGGCTTCCTCATGTACCCGCAGGCGGAAGTGGCGAGCCTGCGCCATGACTGCCTCGACCCCGACGCCTTCGCCTATGTGATCAAGGCCAGCGAAGTGGCGGCGTGAGGGGCCTGCGTGCTTCGAGACGCGGGGCGTTGCCCCGCTCCTCAGCATGACGGGCGTCTGTGGCTCACGTCATCCTGAGGTGCCCGGCAAAGCCGGGCCTCGAAGGACGCAGACGAGCGCCGCGTCCGTGCCGACGACAAGGAAGACATGCCATGCTCGACACCCCTGCCGCCCCGTTCCGCCTCACCAGCCTCGCCCATGGCGGGGGGTGCGGCTGCAAGCTGGCGCCCTCGGTGCTGCGCGAATTGCTGGCCGAACAGCCCTCCAGCGCCGGCTTCACCCGGCTGCTGGTCGGCACCGAGACCGGCGACGACGCGGCGGTCTACCAGCTGGACGACGACACCTGCCTGATCGCCACCACCGATTTCTTCATGCCGATGGTGGACGACCCCTTTGAGTTCGGCCGCATCGCCGCCACCAACGCGATCTCCGACGTCTATGCCATGGGCGGCAAACCGCTGCTGGCCCTGGCCATTCTCGGCATGCCGCTCGGCAAGCTTGAGCCGGCACTGGTGCGCGAGATTTTGAAGGGCGGCGCCGCCATCGCGGCGGAGGCCGGCATTCCGGTGGCGGGCGGCCATTCCATCGACGCACCGGAGCCGATCTATGGCCTCGCGGTGATCGGCACCGCGCGGCCGGAACATATCCGCAAGAACAGCACCGCCCGCGCCGGCGACGTGCTGATCCTGACCAAGGCGCTGGGGGTGGGGGTCTATTCCGCCGCCTTCAAGAAGGAGACGCTCTCGCCCTCCGCCTATGCCGAGATGATCGCCGCGATGACGACGCTCAACCGCATCGGCACCGCGCTCGGCCGGGACGTGGATGTGCATGCCGTGACCGATGTCACCGGCTTCGGCATTCTCGGCCATGGGCTGGAAGTGGCGCGCGGCTCGGGCGTGGCGCTGGAAATCGCGGCGTCGGCGCTGCCCCTGCTCACCGAGGCGCGCGCGCTGGCGCAGGCGGGCTTCGTCACCGGCGCCTCGCACCGCAACTGGGCGAGCTATGGCGAGGGCGTGCGCCTGCCGGAGGGAATCGCGGAGGCCACGCGGCACCTGCTCACCGACCCGCAGACCTCGGGCGGGCTCCTGCTGGCGGTGGCGCCGGAGGCCGCCGAGCGGGTGCTGGGCGAGATCCGCGCCGCCGGCTTCTCCCGCGCCACCATCATCGGCCGGGCGGTGGAGGGCGCGCCCGCGGTCACGGTGGTTTGATCGGGCACCCCAGCGGCGTCCGCGCGGCGTCCGCCCCTTGGCGATGCCGCCAAAGCGTCGATCGGGCTTCGGCGCGAGCCCGCCGCGCCGCTTTTCGTTGTCGGCTTGCCGGTTTATGACCGGCCTCCAGCGGGATATCCTCATCTCTCGACCGACCGGGAGGGTGAGCCTCCCGCAGTGGGCAACCTCAAGGAGCGGCCATGTCTCACACGGGTCTTGAACTCGCCTTCGGGCGCGGCGCGCTGCACCTCACCTTGCCGCCGGGGGCGCAGCCGACCGTGCTGCGCAAGGCGGCGCTGCCCAAGCTGCCGGACAATGTGGCTGCCATCCGCCACGCCTTCGCGCATCCGGTCGATTCGGCACCGCTCCATGAGCTGGCGAAGGGGCGCAAGAGCGCCTGCATCCTCATCTGCGACATCACCCGCCCGGTGCCGAACCGGCTGTTCCTGCGGCCGATGATCGAGACGCTGATGGCGGCCGGCATCCCTGCCGGGGCGATCACCGTGCTGGTCGCGACCGGGCTGCACCGGCCGAATGAGGGCGAGGAGCTGGCCGAGCTGGTCGGCGACCCCTGGGTGCTGGAGACGGTAACGGTCGAGAACCACTTCGCCCGCGACGAGGCCGCCCATGTCGATCTGGGCCCCACCCCGACGCGCGGCACGCCGGTCTTCATCGACCGGCGCTTTGCCGAGGCCGATCTGCGCATCGCCACCGGGCTGGTGGAACCGCATTTCATGGCCGGCTGGTCGGGCGGGCGCAAGGTGGTGGCGCCGGGTGTCGCCGGCCACCAGACCATCCGCACCTTCCATTCCGCCCGCTTCATGGAGGACCCGCTGGCGGTGCAGTGCAACCTCGTCGGCAACCCGCTGCATGAGGAGCAGCTGGAGATCGTGCGCAAGCTGGGCGATGTCTATGCGCTGAACACGGTGCTGGACGAGGAGCGGGACCTGGTCTTCGTCTCCTTCGGCGAAATCATCGCCAGCCACCTTGCCGCGGTGGCCTTTGTGGAGAGCTCGACCGTCATCGAGGCGCCGCGCCGTTTCCATACGGTGGTGACATCCTCAGCCGGCTATCCATTGGACAAGACCTATTACCAGACGGTCAAGGGCATGGTGACGCCGCTCGACATATTGGAGCCCGGCGGCACGCTGATCATCGCCTCGGAGTGCTCGGAAGGCTTTGGCAGCGAGGAGTTCCGCGCCGCGCAGGAGCGGCTGGTGGAACTGGGGCCGGAGCGGTTCCTCGCCACGCTCACCGCCAAGACGCTGGCCGATGTCGACGAATGGCAGACCGAGATGCAGCTCAAGCCGATGCGGGTGGGGCGCATCCAGCTCCACACCACGGGGCTGACCGAGGAGGAGCGCCGCATCACCGCGGTGGAAATCGTCGCCGATCTCAATGAAGCGATCGCCGCCAGCCTGAAGCGTTCCGGCGACAACGCGCTCGCCATCATTCCCGAGGGACCCTATGTGATCCCGGTCTGCCGCGACCGGCAGGCGGCGGCGTGAGACGCATCCATCTCGACGCGGTGGGCGGCGTCGCCGGCGACATGTTCGTGGCGGCGCTGCTGGATGCCTTCCCGGATCTCACCCCCCGCGTGCTGGCGGATGCCCGTGCCGTGCTGCCGGAAGGGGCGGGCACGCCTGTTCTGCGCGAGGGGCTGAGTGGGGGCATCGCCGTGCGCCGCTTCGGGCTGGAGGGCGAGGACGCCCACACGCACGCCCATTCCCATTCTGACACCCACGACGCTCACCCTCCTTCCGCGGTCATGGCCGGGCTTGATCCGGCCACTCAGACTTCCGCGGGGGCTATGGCGGCGGAGCTGGATCCCCGGGTCGAGCCCCGGAATGAGGGGGGGCATGGTGGGGATGAAGAGAGCCACGCGCGCGAGCACGGGCACATTCATCCGCACCCGCCGCTGGGTGAGCACGCTCGTGCTCACCCCCACGCGGCCCACCCCCACGCCGGCACCTATCGCGACATGCGGGCGCGGATCGTAGCGGCGCCGCTCAGCGCCGGCACGGCGGACCATGCCTGCGCCATTCTCGCCCTCATTGCCGAGGCGGAAGCCGCCATTCATCGCGTGGCGGTGGAGGAGGTGCATTTCCACGAAATCGCCGACTGGGATTCGCTGCTCGACGTGGTGGCCGCCGGCAGCCTCGCGGCGGCGCTGGACGGCACGGAGTGGACCGTCTCGCCGCTGCCGCTCGGCGGCGGGCTGGTGAAGACGCAGCATGGGCTGCTGCCGGTGCCGGCGCCGGCGACGGCCACTATCCTTGCCGGTTTCGACTGGCGCGACGATGGCATTGCCGGCGAGCGGGTCACCCCGACCGGGGCGGCGATCCTCAAGCATCTCGCGCGCTCCGGGCGCCCGGCCGGCGGGCGGCTGGTGGCATCGGGCACCGGGGCGGGCACGCGCGACCTGCCCGGCCTGCCCAATGTGCTGCGGGCGCTGGTGTTCGAGCCGGCGCCGGCGGAAGGCGATGCGCCGGCGGGCGATGTGGTCACGGTTCTCGAATGCGAGATCGACGATATGACCGGCGAGGAGATCGGCACCGCCACCGCGCTGCTACGCGGCGAGGCCGGCGTGCTCGATGTCAGCTTCGGTCCGCGCTTCGGCAAGAAGGGACGGCCCATGGTGGCGCTGCGGCTGCTGGTGCGGCCGGATTGCACGCAGGCGGTGGCGAGGGCCTGTTTTGCCCAGACCTCGACGCTGGGGCTGCGCCTCCGCGAGGAGAGCCGGCTCACCCTCACGCGCGCGGCGGGCGCGGTGGACGGCGTGGCGGTGAAGCGCGCGGTGCGCCCCGGCGGCGCCACGGTGAAAGCGGAGAGCGACGCGCTGACCGGCGACACGCTGGCGGCGCGGCGGGCGCAGAAGCAGCGGGCGGAGTGCGGGGATGCGTGATCCCCACAAGATGCCCGCCGCCGCGCGGCTGGCGCGCGTGCTCGACCGCTTCCCGGCGCTGGCGGTGGCGGTGAGCGGCGGGGTGGATTCGCTCACCCTCGCCAGCTTCGCCTTCGCGCACGGCGTGCCGCTCAGCGTGATCCATGCCGTGTCCCCGGCCGTGCCGGCGGAGGCGACGGCGCGGGTGCGGGAGCTGGCGCTCGCGCAGGGCTGGGACCAGACCGTGACCGGCAGCGGCGAGTTCGAGGATCCGCGCTACCGCAACAACCCGGTGAACCGCTGCTATTTCTGCAAGACCAATCTCTATGACCGCATTGCCGGGCTGACCGACCGGCCGATCGCATCAGGCGCCAATCTCGACGATCTCGGCGACTACCGGCCGGGCCTGATCGCCGCCACCGAACGGCGGGTGGTGCACCCCCTCATCGAGGCCGGGATGACCAAGGCCGATGTGCGCGCGCTCGCCCGCGCGCTCGGGCTCGGCGCGGTCGCGGAACTGCCGGCGCAGCCCTGCCTCGCCAGCCGGGTCGAGACCGGGATCGCCATCGCGGCGGACGACCTCGCCTTTGTCGAGCGGGCCGAGCGCCGGCTTTCCGCGCTCACCGGCGGCGGCACGCTGCGCTGTCGCATCACCCATCAGGGCGTGGCGGTGGAGTTGGGGCCCGAGGCGATGGGGCAGGCGGGTGCGGTGGACGCGCTGATGGCGCAGCTCTGCGCCGGGGACGGGCGGGCCTATGCCGGCTCCCGCGCCTATCGCCGCGGCGCCATGTTCGTCGGCGCTCCGACCATGGGGGCCTGAGCCATGGATTTCACCTTCGACTGGAGCCGCGCCGCGCGCACCGGCCTGCCCGAGGCGGTGCTGTGCAGCGCCAAGTCGCCCGAACAGATCACCGAGATCCTCGCCGCCGCCCGCGCGCGCGGGGCGCGGCTGCTGCTCACACGGCTGGAGCCGGCGGGCTTTGCGGCGCTGGATGAGGCCGCCCGCGCCGGGCTCGACTATGAGCCGCTGTCCCGCACCGCCGTGCTGGGCGGCAAGGTGGCGCTGGCCGATTCCCAGGTGGCGGTGGTGGCGGCCGGTACCTCGGACCTGCCGGTGGCGCGCGAGGCGGCGCAGACCCTCGCCTTCAGCGGGCAGGGGGCGCTGCTCGTCGCTGACGTCGGCGTCGCCGGGCTGTGGCGGCTGATGGAACGGATCGAGGACATCCGCGCCTGCCGGGTGGTGATCGCGGTGGCGGGAATGGAGGGGGCGCTGTTCAGCGTGCTGGGCGGGCTGGTGAGCGCGCCTGTCATCGCCGTGCCGACCTCGGTCGGCTATGGCGTCGCCGAGGGAGGCCGCGCCGCGCTCACCTCGGCGCTGGCGAGCTGCGCGCCGGGGGTGGTGGCGGTCAACATCGACAATGGCTTCGGCGCGGCCTGCGCCGCGCTCAAAATGCTGGCCATGGCCGCACCGGGCCTGGGGGAGCCGTGATGGCGCGTGTTCTCGTCACCGGCGGCTCGGGCTTCATCGCCGCTTATGTCATCCTCGCGCTGCTGCGCGAAGGCCATGAGGTGCGCGCCACGCTGCGCGACATGGCGCGGGAGGGGCAGGCACGGGCCCAGCTGGCGGCGGGCGGGGCCTTGCCGGGGGCGGTGCTGAGCTTCCACCGCGCCGATCTGCTCGACGATGACGGCTGGGCGGCCGCGCTGGCCGGCTGCGACTATGCCCTGCATGTCGCCTCCCCGGTGCCGGCGGGCCTGGTGGCGGATGATGAGGCGGCGCTGATCGCCGTGGCGCGCGAGGGCACGGTGCGGGTGCTGAAGGCGGCGCGGGCGGCGGGCGTGCGGCGGGTGGTCGTCACCTCCTCCTTCGCGGCGGTGGGCTATGGCCATGCGCCGCGCACGGGCCCCTATGACGAGCGCGACTGGACCGCGCCTGATGGTGCCGGCGTCGACGCCTATACGCGCTCCAAGACGCTGGCGGAGCGGGCGGCGTGGGATTTCATCGCCGGCGAGGGCGCCGGCATGGAGATGGCGACCGTCAACCCGGTGGTGGTGCTCGGCCCGGCGCTGGGGCCTGACATGTCGGCCTCGCTGGACCTCATACGCGCGCTGCTGGACGGGGCCATGCCGGCGACGCCGCGCCTCTATCTCGGCCTTGTCGATGTGCGCGACGTCGCCGATCTGCATCTCAAGGCGATGACGGCACCGGAGGCGGCGGGCGAGCGCTTTCTCGCCACGGCGGGCGCGGCGCTGTCGCTGCATGAGATGGCGAAGGTGCTGCGCGCGGGGCTCGGGCCGGCGGCGCGGCGTGTGCCGCGCTTCCAGCTGCCTGATGTGATGGTGCGCCTTGCCGCCCTCGCTTTGCCGATGGCGCGCCTCGCGGTGCCCCGGCTCGGCATCCGCCGGAATGCCTCGAATGAGAAGGCGCGCGACGTGCTCGGCTGGTCACCGCGCCCGGCGCCGGAGGCGATCCTCGCCACGGCGGAAAGCCTGCTCCGGCTGGGGCTCGTGAAGCCGTAAGCGTCAGCCCGGCGTGCCCGCCGGCTGCTGCTGGGTGATGCAGTGGATGTTGCCGCCGCCGAGGATGATCTCATGCGTCGGCACGCCCACCACCTCGCGCTCCGGGAACAGGCGGGCGAGGATGTCCTGCGCCGCCGCGTCCTGCGCCGGGTCGAGCAGCGGCATCAGCACGAAGCCGTTGCCGAGATAGAAATTGGCATAGGAGGCGCCGAGCCGCTCGCCGGGACGGCGCGACATGGTGCCGGGCTCGGTGCCGAGGTCGAGCGCTTCTTCGCCGCTGCGGAACAGCGGGCCGGGCAGCGGCAGGGTGACGATCTCAAGCGTCCGCCCGCGCGCGTCGGTCATCGTCGACAGGCGCTCACGCGCGTCCTTCGAGATCGGGTATTGCGGGTCGAGCGGGTCGTCGCAGCCGGTCAGCGCCACCACGCCGGGGCGGATGAAGCAGGCGAGGTTGTCGATATGGCCCGAGGTTTCGTCGTCGACGAGGCCGGCGCCGAGCCAGAGCACCTTGGAGACGCCGAGATAATCCTTCAGGTGCTGCTCGATTTCCTCGCGCGAGAGGTCCGGGTTGCGGTTGGGGTTGAGCAGGCACTCCTCGGTGGTGAGCACCGTGCCTTCGCCATCGACATGGATCGAGCCGCCTTCCAGAACGAGCGGCGCCACGTAGCGGGGGGCGCGCTCGATCTCCAGCATCTTGGCGGCGATCAGCTCGTCCTGGTCGCAGGGGGCGTAGAGACCACCCCAGGCATTGAAGCCCCAGTCGACGCCGCGCAGCCGGCCGGCGGAATCGGTGAGGAAGGTGGCGCCGCAGTCGCGGCACCAGGAATCGTCGGAGGTCGCTTCCACCACGCGCACCGAAGGTGGCAGGGCGGCGCGGGCATGGCGCCATTGGCGCGGGCTGGCGAGCATGGTGACGGGTTCGAAGCGGGCAATGGCGCTGGCCACGGCCACAAAAGCGTCCTGCGCCGGCTCGGCGTCGGCGCGCCAATTGTCCGGGCGCTCGGGCCAGATCATCCAGGTGCCGGCATGCGGCTCCCATTCCGCCGGCATGCGGAAGCCGTCGGCGGCGGGCAGGGTGGTGAGGGTGTGGGTCATGATGTCATCCATTCGCCCGCATGGGCGCCCGCCCGTCGAGCGAGAGCAGCGGGCCATACAGGTCCGGCCGTCGGTCGCGGAACACGCCCCAGCTCTGGCGCTGGCGGGCGATGCCGTCGAGATCGAAGGTGGCGGTGAGCACGGCTTCCTCGTCGCGCCCGGCCTCGGCGAGCTTTTCCCCGGTGGGGCCGGCGATGAAGGAGGAGCCGTAGAAGGTGATGGAGGTGCCGTTGCGGCCCTCTTCCCGGCCGATGCGGTTTGAGGCGATCAGCGGCATGAGGTTGGCGCCGGCATGGCCCTGCATCACGCGCTGCCAGTGACCGGCCGAATCGAGGCCCGAATCATGCGGCTCGGAGCCGATGGCGGTGGGATAGAGCAGCACTTCGGCGCCGAGCAGCGCCATGGTGCGCGCGCATTCGGGGAACCACTGGTCCCAGCAGATGCCGACGCCGATCCGCCCGACCGCCGTGTCCCAGACGCGGAAGCCGGTGTCGCCGGGCGAGAAATAGAACTTCTCGGTGTAGCCCGGCCCGTCCGGTATGTGGCTCTTGCGGTAGAGGCCGAGCACCTGGCCATCGGCGTCGACCATGGCGAGGCTGTTGAAGGTGGCCTGCCCGGCGCGCTCGAAGAAGGAGACCGGCAGCACGACGCCCAGCTCTTTCGCCAGACGAGCGAAATGGGCGACCAGCCGGTTGCCCTCCAAGGGCCGGGCGAGGTCGAGGAACTCGTGCAACTGGTCCTGGCAGAAATAGGGGGTCTCGAACAGCTCCTGCAGCAGGATGAGCTTTGCGCCGCGCGCGGCGGCCTCGCGCACGAGGGTTTCGGCGCGGGCGATATTGCCCTCGATGTTCCAGTCGCAGCGCATCTGGGTGGCGGCGACGGTGAGGCTGCGCATGGAAATCTCCGAATCGTAGGGGAAGGCTCTGGTTTAGTGCCCGACGCAGTCTCTGCACGCGAAGCGGAGGTCACGTCGCGTGGAAAGGCGTCAATTGACGGCGCGCAGCGGCTTTTCCAGCACCGCGATCACCCGCGCAAGCTCATGCCCGCGCTTCAGGATGAGGCCGGTCTGCGACACCACCGTGTAGGCGCCCTGTTTGCGGGCGAGGCGGGGGTCCTTCTCGATCCGATAGATCGGCACCTCGGTGGCACGGCGGAAGATCGAGAAGATCGCCTTGTCGCGGGTGAAGTCGATGGCGTAGTCGCGCCACTCGCCCTGCGCGACCATGCGGCCATAGAGATCGAGGATGCGGTCGAGTTCGCGCCGGTCGAAGGTGACGCGGTCGGTACGGGTGCCGACCGGCAGGGCTATGGGGTCGATTTCCGCCACGCGGCGCCTCCGGCCTCTGGGGCCCGCCGCGTGCGGGCCTGCGGGCTGAGCCATGTCATGTCGGCGTCATGATCCACCGGGCGGCGCGCCGCTTCAAGCGCCTTTCGCGCCGGGCGGCCCCTGTGACGCGTCCGTGCCGGGGCGGTGGCAGCGCCGGACATAAAAAAGGGCCGGCAAAGGCGCCGGCCCTGAAGAGCAATTCGGGGATTGAACCTAGAGATAACGTCAGGCCGGTCCACAGGCACCGCGGGGGGCTGGGGGGCTGGGAAACCGCGGCACTCGCGAACCGGCCCAACGCTATGAAGACGAGACTGACCGGCACAAGGGGCGCGGCAACGGCCGAAATCGGGCAGCCTTGTGTTTTCCGTTAACGAGCGCGTGATCCTCGTTTCCGAAGATGTCAGTCGAGCGGCTGCAGAGTCGCGCCGAGTATGGTGCCCGGCTCGGTGGAGGAGCCCGACTGGACGAAGACCACCACCGCATCGACGGCGTCGTCCGGCTGGCGGTGCAGCCTGGTCTCGAAGCTGGCTTCCGTGCCCTCCCAGCTGCCCAGCCGCACCCAGCCGCGCACCACATTATGATAGGTCACCTTGGCGCCCTCATTCTCGCCGCGGCCGATCTCGACATCCATGCGGCTGGCCACCGGGCAGAGCCAGACCTCGCCCTTGGCCGCGCCGGGCAGGGCACCGACGCGGACCCTGACCGTGCCGGCGGCGCTCTCCACCGAAACCGGCACCGGCGGCGCGCTGCTGGCCGCCAGCGCCCGCTCCAGCGCGGCGCGATCGGAGCCGATCGCCATGGCGCGGCCATTGATCACCGCCTGCGGAGTGAACATCTTGCCGTCGCCGCGCATATGGGCATAGGCCTTCTGGCGCAGCGAATGGCCGTGCTTGGCGAGCGTGTCCTTCCAGCCGAGATAATCCCAATAGTCCACCGCCAGGGTGAGCGCGATCACGTCGGAGCGGGCGGCAAGCTCGCCCATCAGCTGGTCGGCGGGCGGGCAGGAGGAGCAGCCCTGGCTGGTGAACAGCTCGATCATCGCCTTCGGCGCGGTCACTGCCTTCACCGGCGCGGCCTTCGCCGCCGGCACTTCTTCCGCCCGGGCGACGCCCGGAAGCGCCAGGGTGAAGGCGAGAAGGGCCAGCGCAACCGCACGGGCGGAAGGAGCAGGCAGGCGCAGGGCGAAGGCGATCACGGACATGTCGGGCGGGGGTCCCTTGGGCGCGGACGTCTCGGTTACGGGCGGGCCGGTCCGCAGGGATGGCGCCGGTCGCGGGGCTCGGGGGCGGAGCCGTCGCCGGAGCCTGCCGGCCGGTCCGCCCCCAAGGCAATAAGACGCCAGCCGTCCCCCGACCAGTCACATTCGGGTGTCGCCGCGCACGCCGGCGTGACGGGGCGCGGCGCGCCGCGAGGCCGGGCGGGCCAGCGGGGTCCGGACATGGAAAAGCCGGCACGGGGGAAGCCCGCGCCGGCTTTTCACAGAGGCAGGGCCGCCGGCTCAGGCGGCGAGATTGCGCAGCACGAAGGGCAGGATGCCGCCATTGCGGAAGTAGTCCAGCTCGTCCAGCGTATCGATGCGGCAGGTGAGCGGGACGTTCTTGATGGTGCCGTCGGCGAAGGTGATCTCGGCGATCAGCGTCTGGCGCGGCTTGAGGTCGCCCTCAATGCCCTTCAGCGTCACGATCTCGTCGCCCTGGATGCCGAGCGACTGCCAACTCTCGTCATTCTGGAACACCAGCGGCACCACGCCCATGCCGACCAGGTTCGAGCGGTGGATGCGCTCGAAGCTCTGGGCGATGACGGCGCGGATGCCGAGCAGCGACGTGCCCTTGGCCGCCCAGTCACGCGAGGAGCCAGTGCCGTATTCCTTGCCGGCGAAGACGACGGTGGGCACGCCTTCCTGCTTGTAGAGCATGGCGGCGTTGTAGATCGGCATCTCGGTGCCATCCGGCCAGTGGCGGGTGAAGCCGCCTTCCGTGCCGCTCAGCATCTGGTTCTTGATGCGGATATTGCCGAAGGTGCCGCGCATCATCACCTGATGATTGCCGCGCCGCGTGCCGTACTGGTTGAAGTCGGCCGGGCGCACCTGGTGGTCGCGCAGATAGGCGCCGGCGGGGCTGGCTTCCTTGATCGAACCGGCCGGGGAAATGTGGTCGGTGGTGATCGAATCGAGGAACAGCCCGATCACCCGCGCCTTGATGATGTCGGTGACGGGCTCCGGCTCCATGCGCATGCCCTCGAAATAGGGCGGGTTCTGCACATAGGTGGAGCGGTCGTCCCAGGCATAGGTCTCGCCGAGCGGGATAGCGATCTTCTGCCAGTTCTCGTCGCCCTTGAAGACGTCGGAATATTTCTCCTGGAACATCTTCTTGGTGACGTTGGCGCGGATGAAGGCGGCGATCTCCTGGTTGGACGGCCAGACGTCCTTGAGGAACACCGGCTGCCCGTCCGAACCGATGCCGAGCGGCTCGGTGGTGAGGTCGATCTGCAGCGAGCCGGCAATGGCGTAGGCGACGACGAGCGGCGGGGAGGCGAGGTAGTTCGCCTTCACGTCCGGGTTCACGCGGCCCTCGAAATTGCGGTTGCCGGAGATGACGGCGCCGGCGATGAGGTCATGCGTGTTGATGGCTTCCGAGATCGCCTCCGGCAGCGGGCCGGAATTGCCGATGCAGGTGGTGCAGCCGAAGCCGACCAGGTTGAAGCCGAGCGCGTCGAGATCGTCCTGCAGGCCGGCGGCGTTGAGATAGCCTTCCACCACCTGGCTGCCGGGCGCCAGCGAGGTCTTCACCCAGGGCTTCGACTTCAGGCCCTTGGCCACCGCGTTGCGGGCGAGCAGGCCGGCGGCGATCAGCACGGAGGGATTGGACGTGTTGGTGCAGGAGGTGATGGCGGCGATGGTCACGTCGCCATGGCCGAGATCATAGTCGGTGCCGGCCACCGGCACGCGCTTTCCGGTCTCGCCGGCCTTCTTGAACTCGCCTTCCAGCGCGGCGAGGAAGCCCTGCTTGGTGCCGGAGAGCAGCACGCGGTCCTGCGGGCGCTTGGGACCGGCGAGCGAGGGCAGCACGGTGGAGATGTCGAGCTCCAGCACGTCGGTGAACACCGGGTCGGCGGTGCCGGCGGTGCGCCACATGCCCTGCGCCTTGGAATAGGCCTCGACAAGGGCGATCCGCTCATCGGTGCGGCCGGTCTCGTCGAGATAGGCGATGGTTTCCGAATCGACCGGGAAGAAGCCGCAGGTGGCGCCGTATTCCGGCGCCATGTTGCCGATGGTGGCGCGGTCGGCGAGGGTGAGGTGATCGAGGCCGGGGCCGAAGAACTCGACGAACTTGCCGACCACGCCCTTCTTGCGCAGCATCTGGGTGACGGTGAGCACGAGATCGGTGGCGGTGATGCCCTCCTTCATCTCGCCGGTCAGCTTGAAGCCGATGACCTCGGGAATCAGCATGGACACCGGCTGGCCGAGCATGGCCGCCTCCGCCTCGATGCCACCCACGCCCCAGCCGAGCACGCCGAGGCCGTTGATCATGGTGGTGTGGCTGTCGGTGCCGACGCAGGTGTCGGGATAGGCGACGGTCTCGCCGTCCTCGTCCTTCGTCCAGACGGTCTGGGCGAGATATTCGAGGTTCACCTGGTGGCAGATGCCGGTGCCGGGCGGCACCACGCGGAAATTATCGAAGGCCGACTGGCCCCACTTCAGGAAGCGGTAGCGCTCCTGGTTCTGCTTGTATTCCTCGTCGACATTCTTGCCGAAGGCGGCGCTGTCGCCGAAGAAGTTGACGATCACCGAATGGTCGATCACGAGGTCGACCGGGACCAGCGGGTTGATCCGCTTGGGATCGCCGCCCAGATGCACCATGGCGTCGCGCATGGCGGCGAGGTCGACGACGGCGGGAACGCCGGTGAAGTCCTGCATCAGCACGCGGGCGGGACGGTAGGCGATCTCGTTCTCGACCTTGCCGCGATTGACCAGCCAGTCCTTGATGAAGACGATGTCCTTCTTCGAGACGGAGCGGCCGTCCTCGAAGCGGAGCAGGTTCTCCAGCAGCACCTTCATCGAGAAGGGCAGGGCCGAGACGCCGTCGAGGCCGTTCTTCTCCGCCTCCGGCAGGCTGTAATAGACGTAGGTCTTGGACCCGACGGTGAGAGTTTTCCGGCTTTTGAAGCTGTCGAGCGACGTCACGGCTGGCAGGTCCCCGCTAACAAAGTGACAGGATGCGCTGGGCCTTGGAGGGAAGCAGGCCCGCGGGCTATAGCTCAGCTCGGGCGGGCCCTGGCACGGCACAGGGCGCATCGTTCAGATTTCTATATAGAGCCATTTCAAACTCCGATCCTAGAGGGCTTGACGCGATGCATCGGAAAATTGTGCGGCGCGTCGGCAGCGTCAGGGGGCGGAGCGCCTGATGCGGCTCGTGGTCGAGAATCTGGCCTGCCGGCGCGGCGTGCGGACGCTGTTCGCCGGCCTCGGCTTCAGCCTGGAGGCCGGGCGGGCGCTGATCGTGACCGGGCCGAACGGCACCGGAAAATCCTCTCTCCTGCGCATCCTCGCCGGCCTGGCGCGGCCGGAGGCGGGCCTGTTGCGGCTGGAGGGGGCGCCCGAGCCGGAGGATTTCACCGAGGAGACGCATTATCTCGGCCATCTCGATGCCCATAAGGGCGCGCTGAGCGCGCAGGAAAACCTCGCCTTCTGGCGCGCCATGCTGGGCCACCCGGCGCTCACCGTGGGCGAGGCCATGGAGGCGGTCGGGCTCGGCGGGCTGGAACGGCTGCCGGTGGCGGTGCTCTCGGCCGGGCAGAAGCGCCGGCTGGCGCTGGCCCGCCTGCTGGTGGCGCAGCGCCCGCTCTGGCTGCTGGACGAACCGACCACGGCGCTCGACACGGCGGCGCAGGCGCGCTTTGCCGAACTGGCGCGGGCACATGTGGCGGCGGGCGGGCTGATCGTCGCCGCCACCCATGCGCCGCTGGATTTCGGCCCCTGCGACGGGCTCGACCTCGGCGCCTGGCGGCCGGCGCGGCCTGTTGCCGAGAGGATGGACGCATGAGCCGGGCCTTTCTGGCGCTGCTCGCCCGCGACCTGCGCCTTGCCTTGCGGGCCGGCGGCGGGGCGGGGCTGGGCGTCGTCTTCTTCCTCGCCGTGGTGGTGGTGACGCCCTTTGCCATCGGGCCGGACCTTGCTTTGCTCGCCCGCATCGGCCCGGCGATCCTGTGGATCGGCGCGCTGCTGGCCTCGCTGATCGGCCTCGACCGGCTGTTTTCCGCCGATGCCGAGGATGGCGCGCTCGATGTGCTCGCCATGGGGGCGCTGCCGCTGGAACTGGTGGCGGCGGCCAAGGGGCTGGCGCACTGGATCGCCACCGGCCTGCCGCTGGTGGTGGCCGCGCCGGTGCTGGCGCTGCTGCTGAACCTTGCGCCCGCCTCGATCGGCGCCCTGACGCTGACGCTGCTGGTGGGCACGCCGGCCATCACCTTTCTCGGCCTGATCGGCGCCGCCTTCGCCGCCGTGTTCCGGCGCGGCGGGCTGCTCGTGGCGGTGCTGGTGATGCCGCTGACGATTCCGGTGCTGATCTTCGCGGTCGCGGCCACCTCCACCGCGCTCGGCGGCACGGTGCCATTCGGCACGCCGTTCCGAATCCTGCTCGGCCTGTCGCTGGCGGCGATGGTGCTCGGCCCGATCGCCGCGGCGGCGGCGCTGCGGGTGGCCCGCGACTGAGCTGACGTCCCCGGCCCGGCGGCGGTGACCGGGCTCTGGTATGCCAGAAAGCGCGACATCCTCGCGCAGGGGTGGAAAACCTCGTGCCGCCATGGGGAAAAGGCGCGGTGCAACAATGCGCCGCAGGCCCCGCAAAGCCTTGCGGCAGCGAGAGATGGCGCGTGAGCGGGCATTATCCAGCCGCTACGTCATTTGACCCGGTTTTTCCCTCACGCCCTCGTGTTGCAGCATGCGGAGAGCCGTGTTAGGGAACCGCCGACCTCACTGTCGGGTAAGGGAAATCCCTGCGCCGCCTTGAGTTCACATCCTTCCAGTCTGGAAGAGGCGTCCCCTGCCGGGTGACGCGCGCTCCAGACAAGCCCCGAGAGAGGCAAAGTGGCCGAGACCTACGTATCCGGAGCGGCAGGACGCTACGCGACGGCGCTCTTCGAGCTGGCCCGCGACGCCAACGCTGTCGATGCGGTCAAGGCGGACCTGGACAGGTTCAGCGCCATGATCGCCGAGAGCGATGATCTCAAGCGCCTGGTGCGCAGCCCGGTCTTCGCGTCCGAGGCGCAGGAGAGGGCGATCGCCGCCCTCCTCGAAAAGGCCGGCATTACGGGCCTCTCCGCCAATTTCTTCAAGACCGTGGCGGCCAACCGCCGGCTCTTCACCGTCGAGGCCATCATGCGCGACTTCGCGCTGCTGGTCGCCGCCTATAAGGGCGAAGTGACGGCCGAAGTCACCGTCGCCCAGCCGCTCTCCGATTCTCACGCTGCCACGCTGAAGCAGGCGCTCGACGCGCTCACCGGCAAGGACGTCAAGCTCGCCGTCGAGGTCGATCCCTCGCTTCTGGGCGGGCTGAAGGTCAAGGTCGGCTCGAAGCTCGTCGATGCCTCGCTGAAGACCAAGCTCAATTCGATCCGCACTGCGATGAAAGAGGTTCGCTGATGGATATCCGCGCCGCTGAAATTTCCGCGATCCTCAAGGAGCAGATCAAGAATTTCGGCCAGGAAGCCGAAGTCTCCGAGGTCGGTCAGGTTCTGTCCGTCGGTGACGGCATCGCCCGCATCTACGGGCTCGACAACGTCCAGGCGGGCGAGATGGTCGAGTTCGAGAACGGCACGCGCGGCATGGCGCTGAACCTCGAAATCGACAATGTCGGCGTCGTTATCTTCGGTTCCGACCGCGAGATCATGGAAGGCCAGACGGTCAAGCGCACCGGCGCCATCGTCGACGTTCCGGTCGGCAAGGGCCTGCTTGGCCGCGTCGTCGACGCCCTCGGCAACCCGATCGATGGCAAGGGCCCGATCGAGTACACCGAGCGTCGCCGCGTCGACGTGAAGGCGCCGGGCATCATCCCGCGCAAGTCGGTGCATGAGCCGATGCAGACCGGCCTCAAGGCCATCGACGCGCTGATCCCGATCGGCCGTGGCCAGCGCGAGCTGATCATCGGCGACCGCCAGACCGGCAAGACCGCCGTCGCGCTCGACGCCATCCTGAACCAGAAGACCATCAACGCCGGCACCGACGAGAAGGCCAAGCTCTATTGCGTCTATGTCGCGATCGGGCAGAAGCGTTCCACCGTCGCGCAGTTCGTGAAGGTGCTCGAAGAGCAGGGCGCGCTGGAATATTCGATCATCATCGCCGCCACCGCTTCCGATGCGGCGCCGATGCAGTTCCTGGCGCCGTTCTCCGGCACCGCCATGGGCGAGTTCTTCCGCGACAACGGGATGCACGCGCTGATCGTTCATGACGATCTGTCCAAGCAGGCCGTGGCCTACCGCCAGATGTCACTGCTGCTGCGTCGCCCGCCGGGCCGCGAAGCCTATCCCGGCGACGTGTTCTATCTCCACTCGCGCCTGCTCGAGCGCGCCGCCAAGCTCAATGACGAGAACGGCGCCGGCTCGCTGACCGCCCTTCCGGTCATCGAGACCCAGGCCAACGACGTGTCGGCCTACATCCCGACCAACGTGATCTCGATCACCGACGGCCAGATCTTCCTGGAATCCGACCTGTTCTTCCAGGGCATCCGCCCGGCGGTGAACGTCGGCCTCTCGGTGTCGCGCGT
>JAESFV010000294.1_pt1 | contig 35456 bp, 41 predicted proteins | sample 9269471 | NCBI WGS metagenome assembly JAESFV01 (sample SAMN14502647, study PRJNA617108) | algae metagenome | isolation source: Symplocastrum torsivum CPER-KK1 and co-occurring heterotrophs from... | place: USA: Central Plains Experimental Range, Colorado | collected 2001-01-01
AGTGCCCTGCGGGCGAACGGCTCAACGGCTCAGCTGCGGTGTACGCCGAAATGGTCACAGCCGAACTGCACCTCACCCATGCCATGGGTACCGGCCGTGCGGCCGCCGCAGGGTGTGAGCCGTGAGCTTTGCTCTCCCATATCGAACTTTCGTGAGCTATTTATCTTCACCTGAAAGCTGTCGTTCGATCCGGCCCTCGGCTGCGCGATACAAACGGTGGGGACACAGTTCAAATCCCCGTCGCACCCACCACCTTCTCAAGACCTTAGCTGGAAAGGTAACCCACGCCGCTGCCCCGCTCTCGCGAAAGTGGCTCAACACACAGGCATGGCCGGCGAAGCAGCTCCGGTAGCAGAGTCAGGAGGCGGAGAGACGGGGGCGGGCCAACCTGTCGGGCGCCGGGCGCCGGTTAGTTCCAAGGCGTCAGTGACGATCACCTTCAAGGCATCGGGATCGACGCCCTTCTTGGGCATCACATCAGCGTCATCCCCATGATGATTGTCGCAAGTGGCGGAATTAAGGGCGTCCATCCGGTCGCGGACTCCGTCGCAAGGATGAGCGCCCACGTAATCGTCAATGTCCCGTACCATCTGGCCGAGGTTTCGGTTGTGCGGGAAGTAAGCCGTGTACGACCGCCGAAAGTGCGTCTCGATCACCTGACGCACGTGTAGCACGATGTCGTTCGGGTCGCCCTGCCGGTGGTCGGCGTAGGCGGCTAGCTTGTCGAGGCGCTTGGTGTGATCGGAGCGGCAAAGGTCTGCGAGGCGGACGGGCTTCGCGGCTGACCAGTCATACCCGTCGCTGTACTCCATCTGATACGAGGCCTTGGTTATGCTGGCGCAGAGCTTCTCTACATCCCGGAGAAAATACTCGTCATGGGAAAGGACGATGAGCTGGAGGCAGCGGCCGCAGAGCGCCTTGATGGCCTCGACCGTCTTACCGCGACGGTGACTGTCGTGACTGGCGAGCGGATCGTCAAACACGACAACCTTCTGACTCAGGGAGCCATCGTGATCGAGGTTGGCGAGGAAGAAGGCGAGCGCGAGCGTGGTCTTGTCGCCGGTCGAGAGGGTGTTGCGGAAGCTCGGGATGGGTGCGGCTCCCGGCCCACGGCCGCGCGGCACTGATTCACCCCGGATGATCAGCGAGTAATCGGAGGACCCGGCATTGCCCGCCATGCTGTTCGTGGGCCGCGTGATACGAGCCGAGACCCCGAAGCGCTCCAGGTAGTGGTTCACCCGGAGGTGGTAGTGATCGGCCGCCGCCTCGTTGGCGTCCTTGAGCTTCCTCTGCGTGACCTTGCGAGCGTTCTTCGCGCGCTCGTCCCGCCGCGATGCGGCGAGGTAATCCTCGATGCGGCGCTGGACGCCCGCGTCCTCGTTTCGCGCGATGCGGCACTTTGCGTTGGCGACTGCTCGCTTTGCGTCGTCCTCGGTCGCGGTCGCTGAAGTTGACTGCGCGCCGTTTGTGGCAGTGTTAATGGTCTCGACGGCCGTATTGTAGGCAGTAAGCGTGGCGGCTGCCCGGGAGAGCGCCGCGCTCGCCTTCGCCGTCAGCTCCGCGTCCTCAATAGCATCGAGCGGGGACTGCCGCTTGCGGTCTAATAGGTCCTTCGCGGTAGAGTGGGCCTCCGCAAGGTCGGTTCCGAGGTCCGCGCAGTGGGGCAATGCTGCGCCGAGCTGAACGTACTGCTCCCACGCCTTTGCCGAGGCGACATTCGCCGACAGTGTCGCCGCAACCGCCGTTCGTGCATCCTCACCCAACGCGTCATCCAGCGCGGTCGTCGCGTCGGTGATGGTCGCAATGTGGGCCTTGTACTGCTTACCGAATATCTGCCCGTAGAGTGTGACCATGCCGAGTTCGTCCGCGTTCGGCCGCGCGCAGAACGGACAGGCATCATCATGGATGTGCTCCACGCCGTAGTTGACCCACGCCTCACCTGCTTGCCGAGCTTAAAGTGTCGGAAGTGGTCGGCCAGCTTGTCGCGGGCCGCCGCAGCGATGTCCGGGACCGTTACGCTAAGCACCGTCGCCATATTGGCAGGGAACTCTGGCGTGGTGATGGCGTCGAGTTGCTTCAGCGCCGCGATCCTGTCGGCTTGTTGCACCGCCTTGAGAGCCCTCTCGGCCTTGTCGAGGCGGTCGGCATACGAGGGGCTGGCCGCGAGTGCGAAGAAGGCCTCGCGGCTGAGGTCGGAAGGCAAGTCATCCGCCAGCGCAGACTCAGCCTCCTTGAGCTTCGTTGCCGCCCCTTTGGCGTGGGCATTGAAGTACTCGAGAAGTCTGGCGAGTCGGACGCCTTCCTCCCCGATAATGACAGAAAACAGCCCCCGATCCTGTGAAAGGTCAATCATCTCCCCGGCAAACACGTTGTCGGCAATGAAGGTGGCGTCGAACACCTCGATGGGCGCGCGCTTGTGTTGCCACTTGCCACCCTTGAAGAGCCGATTTCCGCTGTCCGAGACAAGCATGATCTCGGGAGTCGCTGCGTTGTTGCCCAACGAGCGCCGCGCCATAACTGTGTTCGAGCAACCATCCCGGGCTGCGCGCATGACGGCGGTGAGGGTGGACTTGCCTCGCCCATTTCGGGCGTAGAACATCGTAAGCTGCGAGAGCGGCGGCGAGGTCCCGGCGTCAAACGCCTTCAGCACCCCCACGTTGCGAATGACGATCTTCTTGAACATGAACGAATAGCTGACTCCGAATCACGGTGAAGTCAAAAACTGTTTGCTCGTTTGTTCGGCATCGCTGCACCCAAACTTCGCACGCCCTGTCCTTCCCGGAGCCGTTGGCATAGGGTAGGCGCAGTTGGTGGCGTTGGCGTCCTGATACGCTAATTGAGCATCAACGTAGTCGAACGACATGATCGGGCCGACACTCAATCGACCACCTCGGCAAGGAGCGTAGCGAGCAATCGGCCAAGTGCCCTGCGGGCGAAGGGCTCAACGGCTCAGCTGCGGTGCACGCCGAAATGGTCATAGCCGAACTGCAATCACCCATGCCACGGGCGTCGGCCACGCGGTCAGGACATCCCGTGAGCCGCCCCCCATCACTCTTTGCCTCCCCCGAGCGGCCTCTCATGAGCGTCCGCTTTGCGCCGCCATCTCAGTCATTGCCTCTAGCAGCGGCACAGGCCCAAAAGCGGTATTAAGCGAGGTAGGGCACGTCGGCACCTCTGTGCCAGAAAGGATCATTGGCTTCAGCGCCGGGCGCGGACATTCGCGCCGTTAAGTCCGGGACTTTTCAGAACTTAGAAATGACCAATCCCTGTTCAGTCATTGCGCAGGCAGTCGTGGCCGAATTAGGCCATGGCAGGGCCTCCCCCTACGCATTGGCCCTCCTCACGCAGTGTGGAGATACGACCACCATCGCTAGATTAAACACAGCTGAGGTAGGAGAAGCGCTCCTCTGAGTTATCAGTCCTTACTATCCAGAAACACTGCGTTCCATAGTCCGCCGAGCGCACTTCAAAACGCTTAGGGCCTGAACCGATCTTGGTTTGCGCTTCGGGATGCAATCGCAGCGCTGCGCTTAGGAAGATGGCATCGGCCCCATTCACCGTATCGCCGGGACGATAGCGATGCAGCATTGCCCTCATGAAGGCACGGGCATCCGTTTTGCCTTTAAATTCATGTCCGGCGATGTTGAGCGGTTGCGCCTTCGCCATCGAACTCTCCTAGCCCGTGGATGATTGACTCTTCTTGGCGATGAAATTCAAGGAGCCATGCTCAAGCGTCGAGAACTTGCCTACGAACAAATCGGAGTCAATGCCTGACCACGGCATGGCCGTAGCAAGAATGATCTGGTGTTCGACACTCGCTTTGTCGGAAATATCGATCACTTGCTTTTGGAAATTATGGCTACGTTCTTGCTCCATACCCTTATCCTCAGTGATATCAATCATGAGGAAACGCGGATGGCGGAATTTGGGGTCGTGGAGCGCCGCCTGCAAAAATCCGACGAGAAATGCGGTCTTGAGCACGACCCGAGAGCTGGCCGAGAAGTACGTATGCTCATCGACCGTTATCGTATTCTTGGCGAACGAGAACTGGACATGTTCGGGATTCTCGAACGAGTCCTGCCGCTTGAGATCACTGCGAAGGATTCCGATGATATTCTTCTCGATATGCGCTTTCGCTGTGCGAAGCCTGTCGGTCTGGCTGAGCTGCAATGCGGAGATGCGTGAACCCAGCGATTGTATGTCACGGTCGAGCTCCGCCTTCTTCGACGATAGGTCGCCGATTTTATTGGCAAGCCTGACCTGCGACTCCACATCTTCGATCGACTTATCGATATAGCCGAGCTTCCGTTGGAGTTCCCGCAGCTCCTCCCGTACTTTCGATGTCGGAACCGAAGTCAGGTCGGCAAGCTCTTTCGATTTCAGCCGCCATGCGCTCATCAGGGCATTCAGCCGCGACTGTTCGTCCTTCAGCCGCTCCGCCCTTATGTTCTGAAGCCGCTCGGACTGCTTGATCTGTATTGAAACTTCATTGATGACGCCAACGACACGCTCTCGCGCCCGATCGGAATCGAGCGGCGTCTTGCAGAGATGGCAGGCCGCAGCGTCATGGTCCTCTTCTAAGACCTCTGCATAGCAAGCAGGACATGTGCCGAACCGGATATTGCTGACGACGTCGGCCGCCAGTCCCGAATCGCGCAGCGCCTCAAGGCGAGCGTAGAGCGTCCGGATGAAAGCGGCCGAATCCGAAATCTCGAACTCGACAGCGTCAACGTCCTCCTGTTTGTCACGGATCTCAGCCTGAAGCTTCTGAACTTGACGGTAGAGCTCTTTCTGCGCCTGCAAGGTGATGCGATCGGACGCTTGGCTGGAGTAAAGCGTCTCCTCTTTTTCGAGCAATTGCGCCGAAATGCTATCGCGTTCGTCGACGAGATTTCGCCTGCGCTGCTCGATCCAATCAAGTGTCATTCCCTCTTCGCCGCCGATGACTTTGAAAATGCTTCGAAGCTCGGCAGACGCTTCCGTGTATTCTCGTTCCTTCGATTTTCTGAGCTGCTGCAGCTCATAGATCTCGGTATCGAACGCACCGCATAAAAGATTGCCGACGGCTTCGCGCAAATTCTCCGGGTCGTACCCTTCGAAGCGAAACAGGCTTTCGGTAGGAGAGAGCTGGTCGGCATAGAGGAGGCGGAGGATCTGGTGAATCGTGATGCTGGACGTGCCTTCGACAGCCACGTCCGGCATATCCAGCAAGCGGAATATCGCTTGTGAAAAGCTCTCCTGGTTCCTCGAACGCGCGTACGGATAGCGGTGCCATGCTTCGATAGGAGCGGAAACCGCCCGATCATAGCGACCGCCGAATATCTCCATCGACGATTGCGAAGACGCGTCGATCTGGCGACGTAGGACGGCGGGGTTTCCGTTGAACTCTGCCTCTATCCATACATGCTCGCAGAGCAGCGCATGTTCGCTCCATGCGGAACGGTCGAGGTCGCCGCCAAGCCCATAGAAGATGAAGTTCATGATCGTCGATTTTCCGGAGGAGTTGTCTCCCCGGATCACGTTGACGCCCGTATGGAAGGCCTCGTCATAAGCGACCGCAGTGCCGCGTTTGACGACGAGCCTCTTGACGATGAGGCAAGGGTCATACCGGGTCATATCGGTACTCTAAAAGTCCGGTGCGGTCCTTCAGCCCATCGCTTCCCGCGAGGGGGTAGCGGGACTTCAACTGGCAGAGAATTCCGACGATGTCCGCCATGCTGGTATTCAGCTCGATGCAGCGCGCACGTACGGCAGGAGGCAAGGACTCCTCCGTGAACTGAACTTCATTGACGGTCCAGGCATCGGCGGAAATGTAGCCGCTGTGAACTAGGCTGGTAATAGCGGCACGCTGGAAAGGCTCGATGCGTGCAAAGAGAGAGTTATCATCCGGCATCGTCCCGTAAGGAGCCCGATCATCATAGGACTTGCTCGTTTTCCTCCAGCCAACATCGCCACTGAAAAATTTCATCGACTGAAGACGGAAGGGGAAAAGCAGATAGAAGTCGAGGATACGCAGCGTATCGAAGGGCGTCCGCTTACTTAGATCGCACGCCAGATGTAACCGCATGAAACGGAATGCAGCGTGGTAAGGATCGAACGCCTCATTGTAAGTGAGCTGGGTCATGTCGTGGCCACGGAATGATGCCACTTAATAAAGCACTGTTCGGCAAGCCAATAGACCATGCCTTGAACCACATTATGGTTTACGGACATAATCTCGCTGCTACATTCCTCAACGATCGGGCTTACGATGCGATCGATGACAAGCGCGTTGATTTCTTCGGGCGTTCTGTGAGGTATCTGCCCATGAATGACGTGAGTGAACTCGTTCTCGGCCTTAGCAAGAATATGCGCGAAGATGAGCTGAGCCGATGAGTACATGGACCATTTCTCAAGCAGCTTCGCGAACATTTCCTTCTTCTCGATCGCGTCGTCGTAATAATGCGACCGACCGCTGGCGTCGAGCTTCGCTTTCAATCCAAAAACGCCATCGGATGCCCGACGCATATGATAGCGGGCAAGCTCGTCGATGGTTCCCTGCACTTGATGGTTACAGTCGTACTGCTCTTTCAAGCGAAGGAGCAGCTTCTCGACTAAGCTCCGTTTTGCCTCGACCGTAATGTGGTCGCGGCCGATGACATGGCCACCGGCCTGCGCGCCTTGCTGATTGGAAATCATACTGTTGTCGGTGGCGATATTCATGGCAGAGCGTTCATCTCATCGGTGGCTGCTAGCGCTTGTCTCGACCGACGATATCCCCTCCTGCCCGCGCACGGGACTGGTCCGTCGCGGTTCCATGCCGATCCGCGCGAACATTCTTCGTGAGTTGTAGCGTGACCAGTGCACCGCCAACGGCCCCCGTCAGCAAGCCCCCCAGAAAATTCCACAGATCAAAAATCATGCGCTACCTCGACACCTTGGCCGAGAAAGTTGCCTGCGTTTTTATTGTATCGCAACAGTTTATGATTGTGCGGCGCACCAATCCACACCCTTGCGTGGCAAAAGAGATGTACGCAGTAGATTGTCACGCATTGGGACGGATCGACATTCCGTGAAGTGAATGGTCCGCCGATCGTATTTCCCTCCCCTCCCCTCAATACTCCTCGGCCAACATGATGGTGAGGATGCGGCGGGTGCGGGTGGGGTCGGCGGGGTCCTCGCTGCCGAAGGTCAGGGTCGGGTCGTAATAGTCGATCTTCCAGAAGATGCGGCCGAGACCCTCCAGGTCGATGGCGCCGAAGTCCCGTTCGCGATGGGGATCGTTGTCGGGCGTGAAGTCGTCATGATGGCGGACGCGGGCGAGCACGGCGCGCAGCTGCCCGGGCGGCAGGGCGCGGATTCCGGCGGTAAGCATCACGTCGCCGGTTGTAAGGGTCCGGCGCAGTTCATCGTTCAGCTGGGCGATGGTAGCGGATCGCGGGGCGGTGCTCATGACAACACCCCCATGTCGGTGGCGGGCTGGTGGCTGTTACGCCCCAGCGCCCCGCCGAGGGTCGACCGCGCGACGCCGAAGGCGCGGCATACGCTGGCCTTGGAAGCCCCCGATTCCAGCGCGGCGATGATCTGCTGCAGCTTCTCCTCGTCGATGGCGTGCGGGCGCCCGCCGCGCCGTCCCCGGCGCTTGGCGGCGGCGAGGCCTGCGATGACGCGCTCCCGGGTCAAGGCCCGCTCGAACTGTGCAAGGGCGCCGAAGATCGAGAACAGCAGCTCCCCATGCGGGGTCGTAGTGTCCATCTGCTCGGTGAGGGAGCGGAAGGCGACACCGCGCTTCTTCAAATCTTCGACCAGCGTCAGCAAATGAATGAGAGAACGGCCGAGCCGGTCGAGCTTCCAGACGATGAGGCAGTCTCCGGCGCGCAGGTCATGGAGGCAGCGCAGCAGGCCGGGGCGATCGTCCTTGGCGCCCGATGCCTTGTCGTGATGGAGGTGGCGTTCATCAACGCCAGCGGCGAGTAGAGCGTCGCGCTGGAGGTCCACCGACTGGCGGTCATCCGCGCTCGATACACGCATATAGCCAACAAGCATGAGAGTTTCCCTGAGCCGCAATGAGGTGAGGCCGTAGGGGCGGCGCTGGCGGCGGAACCGCGCCGGCATCGTCATTGGCACCCTCGACAAGGCCGACAGGCGCCAGCGCCGCCCCCAATGGCGGGGCGGGTCAGACCGCGGCGGCGGCGATGGGGGGCAGCAGCGCCAGCTGATGGGCGCGGCGCAGGAACGGCGGCTCATCGGGCCAGTCGCGCCACGACAGCACGAACAGCCCTCCATCATCCTTCACCTCGTTGATCAGCGCCTCATACCAGCCCTCCTGTGCGCCGACAGTGGCGAGGACGAGGTGGCCCGGCCGGATCTCGCCCCAGCCCGGCGGCAGCCGATAGGCCGAAAAGTCGTACAGCGTCGGGGCGAGCTTTTCATGCTCGGCCTCGGAATCCCCGCTGTCCTGTTCCTCATCCTTCTCGCCGAGCGCGGCCAGCAGCTCGGCATAGAGCGTCGCCTTGACGAAGGGCACGAAGGCCTTGCCGCTGGGAAACAGCCGTCCGAGCGGCAGCAGGCGGGCGAGCTTCGCCACCGCCTCCCCGTTCACCGGGGCATGGCGCAGCGCCATGGCGGCGGCAGCCGCCTGCGCACCCTCGCTCTCGGTGGCGGCGAAGGAGGCAGCGTGGGGCTTTCCCGCCTCATCGCGGCCGAACAGCACGAGGGCGGCGGCGCGCGTGGCGGGCGGGGGCGCGTTCTTGGAAACGACGGCAAGGCTAGGTTTTGGCATGGTGTGCTCCTGAAATGCAGAAGGGCCCCTGGAGGTGCGTGCGAATACCGGCTGCGGCCGGCTGTGGCGGCACCACCATACTACAATCTATAGTTGTTTTTCAAGGATATGGGGTTGCAGTCTGCATTTCGGGGTCATGCGAACAGCCGACAACGCGCGGCGTGGCAACGGCTTTTGGCTCGACAGCATTCTGTGTTGCCTCGCTGCTTATAACGGCGTGAATGCCTAGCCGGGCGCGCTACGCGATGACTTGCGGCCACGTCGCAGCGGAGGCGGCGGGGTGCCATCAGGCGGGAGCAAGAGCAGCTCCCCGACATCAACCCCCAGCGCAGCGGACAACTTGTCCAGCACGCCCACAGTCGGGTTGTAGGTCTCGGTTTCAATCTGGCTGACATAGCTGGGGTCGACGCCAGCGTCGATCGCAAGCCTCTCCTGCGAGAGCCCACGCTCAACCCTTATCCGCCTGAGATTCCAGGCAACGCGCTTTCGGCCATCCATGGCCGCAAGCGACCAATTTGCCGTATCGATTACCATTGAGTATACTCAATGTTATCGAGTTATTGGCGTCGCCGCCGCTGCGCACTCGGCTCCGAAGGGCATCTCGCGCTCAAAAGGAGCTCCGATCACTCGCTCAACGATCAATCCAGGCAACGCGGACAGCCGACCAGTCGGAGGTAATATGAAACTACATCGTAAGACTAACGGGGCAGGCAGCCCCCGAGCTGGGCGGGCGCGCTTCCTCAACCTGATAGCGGGCGCCTTGCTCGGCCTCTCAATGCCGCCAGCGTCGGCAGCCGATCTGCGCACCCTTCAACAGGCCGCTGGGGCCGTCGAGGCCTACGAGCAAAGCAAGGATACCTGCTACTACGCCCCTGGAGTCGGGGAGATCGTCCAGCGGGTGAATGTCCATTTTGAGCGCCAGAACGGCTTCATCTGGCGGGGCCTGCGCGAGGAAGCAGCGCCCATGATCGGAATGGGCGTCAATATGGATCGCATCATCGGGCAGGGTCGAGAACCCGCGAAGGCGGACGCGCAAAGGCTCTGCGACGTCGTCGCCATAAACGTCGGCTACCTTCTCGCCATCGGGCTGATGATCGTCGGTCCGACAGCGCCGGGCATAGAGGATTTGGATCGCCTCAGTGGCGGTCATGGCCGAGTGAAGTGAGGAGCACGCCATGCGCATCGCCGTCCTCATCATCGCCCTGTGCCTCATGCTGGTCGTCGGGCTGCAATCCTGTGTCGTCAGCATGAGCGGCAGCCTCGCCAGCAAGGAGACTGTCTCCGCCGCCGGCGCCGTCGGGCTGCTGGTCGCGCTGCTCTTTGCCTTCGGTGCCGCCTTCGTCATGGGTTTCCCGAAACTATCGACCGGCATCTTCGCCTTTGCCGCCCTGCTCGCCTTCGGCTTCGCCGCCGAGTTCCCGGACCTCAAAGTGTGGGGCTTCGTGGCGCTGGGGCTCGCCGTGCTGTCCTTCCTCGGCAGCCGCGAACTGAAGAAGAAAGCCAGCGAGAAGCGCTGACCGTCGACCACGGCCCGCCGCACCTCGCGTGTGGCGGGTGTCTACCCAACACCATGGCGCCCTCGCCACGACCGCCGCACGGAGTTCCGGCTGAGGCGGACGCGCAACCGCGCCAGCCCTCCCCACATATCGCACCCTCAGGATTGACCATGGCCAAGACCGCCGCAGGCGCTGCTATCGCGCTGTTGCTCGCCACCTTGCCGCTCCAGGCACAGAACGTCGGCGAACCCACAAGCGACCCCGAGATCAGGATCAAGCGAGGTCGACTTCTCATCGGTGGCTACTGCACCTTCTCCGCTGTCGTCGCGCGCGGTCAGTCCCGCATGCGGATGATTGCCGATCAAGCCTGCGCCCTCATTGTGGACGAGGAGGGACTCGAGAAATCCGTCGATATCTACATGTACGATGGTGGCGCCCAACAGTACGATCTCTCCTATGCCTTCCGCCTCACCAGCAGCTACGACGGAGAAGGCCGGGAGATGCGACGCGAGCAATATCTCTACTGGAATGCCATGCCGGGCTCCGATCTCATCGACCAAAGTCTCGGCTTCGTCAGTGGAGGAGACAGCTACAATGACGCCGATGGCGCCTGCTGGGTCACCAAGACGGTGAAGCTCTGCATGCAGCTCCGCAGCGGGCGTGACGTCCGCACCCTCGCGCCGGGGCTGGGACCCTTGAGGAAGTAGTGGAGACAATGGCGTCAATCGCCTCAGCAGGGTCCCGACGGATGCCGGTGGGCGGCACGTTCGCCGGGGAAGGTGGGGGGAAGCCGGAACTCCGCCGAGAGGCGCCGCCGTCAGGATCGGCGACGCCAGTCTATTGAGCGGTCCGTCGCAACCACAGGACCGCAGCTGGTGGCTCGCTATTCGGCTGCGACGGCGAGTGTCCCATCTTCCTGCTGCGGCAGGGCGGCGACGTGGAAGATAATCCAGCGCACCCGCGCCTTGTCGGGTATGCCCTTCACGCGAAGCTGCTCGCTTTTCCGGGAAATGATGCCACGTTCGCGCAGCCCGTAGAGAGCCCCATTAGCTGCCTCGGGCGATCCGCAAATTTTCCTCACCCAGCCCGGATGGACCGCAATGATGTCACCAAGAGTCGAGTGGATGCGCCGGAAGCCGACAAAGGTGTTCGCATCATAGCTCTCGACGGGATCACCCTTTGCAAGGAGAGGGATGGCGCCATCACTCACCGCCTCCTGCAGTCGCTGCACCAATCGATCGGCATCGCGGGCGGGGTTGTTGAAGCCGGACTTGGCGAGCTTGTAGACGTAACGGGCATGACGAAAGGCAGCCTCTTCTGTCCACGGTGCGCAACCGATCCGAGCCGCGAGGACCATCCCTGCATAGACGATTCCGAACTTGCGACCGAACCGAAGCTCGAGAGGATCGTCGATATCGCAGACGCGCTGCGTGAAATCGCTAACGAGTTCCTCGGAGTGCAGCGCATAGCTCGCCTTGTCAGTGACCAACTCGGCGAGGAAGGCCCTGATGGCGACGCCGAAGTTCGCCCGGATCGTCACATCCACCATCTTGGCGAGCTGTCCGTTCTTGGGCGCTCGCGAGTTTTTCGACGGGAGGAAGATGCCACCTTCTTTTCGCGGCGGCACCGGAATCTCGATGTGGCGAACTTGCTCGCCGTCCCGCCGCTGACCATCGGCGTTCAAGGGAAGCTCGCCTGTGGTGAGGGCCATGTTGCGCCAAGCTTCGCCGGTGAGGTTGAGCGCCGCAGCCGTACCGGAGTGGCGCCGGCGAGACCTGCCGCTGATCAGTTGAAAGACGAGCCGACGCGTGCCTGCGGCGGAGTCGGCATCTCCGTCATTGCGACCGGATTCGTCCAGGATTACGACGCCGTCGCGCATCAAACGCGACAGTTCTTCGAGGCCAGTCGGCGTGGTGTCCCACGTCTCGAGGTCGGAAGGTTTCGCCCGGGCAAAGACGGATTGCGCGGCCTGTGCGGCCAAGCTTTTCCCGGTCGTGCCAGCGCCGCGAAGATGGAACAATGCCCCCTCGGCGTCACCGAGCAGCTTAAGCAGCGGCGCTCCGAACGACACGCCGATCGAGAAGGCCAACAGACGAGAACGACGGCAGGGGGCCTTCAGCCCCTTCAGCCAATTCTTGAGTGTGCCGCCCTTCGCTGCGAACGCGGAGTTGCTGGACTTCGCGATGACCTCAGGATCGAGGCGCAGGCTTTTGGCCGCTGGGCCAAACGTCCGCATCGGCATGACGAAGTTGTCGCCGTTCCAGCCCGCCACCGATGTGACGGACCTGCACCGCTGCGGCTTGGCATCGCGAAGCGCGTGGAGCGCGTTCGTGCGAGCGGCCGGTGTTGGCGGCGCTTCCCAACCCAGATCATCGAGCTTCGTCGACAGGACGCCCGGCTTGGCGAGCTCAGAGAGTGGAACGATCAGGGAGCCGATGCCGCCCCGTCGCTTGCGGAAGCGGACGAGTGCCGTGTGCTTTCCAGATTCGATGTGCTCGAACTCGGTGTGGAGCCAAGCGTAGTAAAGGGGGTCAGACTTGTCGCGTTTCATGGTCGGTCCTTTCGGGAGGGATGGCACACGGCTCGACGGCTCACGCGATACGGCGATCGCGCGGCCAATGCCCGTGGCGTGGGTGAGGTGCAGTTCGGCTATGACCATTTCGGCGTACACCGCAGCTGAGCCGTTGAGCCGTTCGCCCGCAGGGCACTTGGCCGCTTGCTCGCTGTGCGTCGCTGCCGAGGTGGTCGATTGAGTGCCGGCCCGATTCCGGGCCAGCGGTGGTTGCGGCGGTCGACGTTGATCAGGTCGACAGGGCGCGGAGGCGCGGCCGACCATTGATGATGTCGACGCAGGCGCCTCGAAGGATCAGTCGGTCGAGCAGACCGATTTCGTCGAAGGCAAGGGCTGCCTGGATGCGCTCCTTGACCGTTGCCGCCTCGGAGTGTGCGTTCGCTCGCCGGACCGTCCCGCCATGTGCGTCCAAGATGCGCGGCTGAGAAACACGACGGTTTGCTTCCGGCTTGAAGACGTAGGCGAGGGCCGCGAGATCCCCATCCCAGCAAGACCGACGAAGGGGTCGGAGGACCGAGGGAGAAGGAGGGAAGGCGCGGTTGAGAGCGCGACCGGCAGCCTTGATCTCGACCGTAGACCCGATCACCACACCATGAGCACAGGGCTTGACCAGACCGCGGTTGGTGACGCTCACGTTGAACGAGAGGTCAAGCGCCCCCACACAGAAGGAGACGCCCGCATTCTCGAGCCCGATTAGGATCCGATTCTTCGCCTCGGCAAGGTCGCCCGTCAGCGTCTCGACGCCGGGCGGTGCGTGTGCGGTGGGGATGATGCTCAGCACCGATATCCCGCCCTCGCGGTTGGCCAGCACCTTCGAGTAGGCGTCCACCACCCAGCGCTGCGCCGCCCGGGCACAGACCAAGCAACCGCCGCTGAGACAGCGGATACCAGCGCGGCACGGCGCGAGACGATTGGCGAGCACGGCACCACGGCTGTCACGCTCGCACCGCGTGAGGAGGTGCTGCACAAGCAGAGCCGCTCGCGCCTGAGCGTCCGCGTGAGAGGGCGAAGGTCGGTCGGCCTTCCCCTCGGTCCAGAGAGGCGGGCCGTCCCCGTAGAAGCGGGCAGGAAAGCGGAAAGCCTCATTCATGATGGCTCTCCGCGTAGTTGGCGGACAGCGACACAGGCAAGAATGTCGAGTTCGGCCACATGTCACTCACCCCCCTGATGGAGGGTGAGGACCAGATTGGCGATGTAGGCGCGCGGCCAGACCGTCACGCCGGGGCTCAGCTTGATGCCGGCAGCGACCTTTCCTTTGGCAACCCAGTCGTGCCACGTCGAGCGTCCGATCGGTAAAAGGCCCTTCGGCGCGACGATCCCAGCGACACGAATCACGCCTTTGTTTAGCTCGCTCTGAGTGATTCCGAATCGGTCCAAGACCTCGGAGACGCCCCCCACCGGGGGATTGGCTCGCTTTAACTTATTCTGCCGATCTATTTCTCGCAGATTACTCGACTCATCGGCGCCAGAGAGTCCGCCGAGACCTAGATATTTAATCATTGTGATGCCCTCCTGCGATTAATTCGCCGGAAGATCATCACTAAATGTGACGCACTCTCATATGCGCGGGCTTCGCGACATAACTTAACGCATTGATTTAAATAGACTTTTTTGGTTTTTAGCCAACAAGTTGTGACGCGGAACTGCCGAGAAGCACGCCAGATCCAAACTCAGTTTTTGACGTATGATTCCACATCGTCCGGTAGCCGAGCGTGCGCTACGAACAGCGGCTCTAGCTCGCTAGGAAAGCCTGGAAAGGCGATACCGTCGAGCGCGCGGCGGTCAAGCTTCTCTCGCAGCTCGATCCACACTCCCAGCGCCATGCGCATGAAACGCTCGATTTTGTCGGGACTTGATACGATACTTACGAACTTACTGCGCATGTCGGGCTCATTCGGATCGAGCGTCCAACCAACATTCAATAATTTTGTATCGACGTATGAGAACGGCGCGATCACAGCCCATCGCCGCCAAAGATCCCGGGCACGACGTGGACCATATCCCGTATTATCTTCGAACAAGCCATTTGAGAATGCTCTGAAAGCTTTATTTAAACTCGCCGATTTACGTGAATCAGTGGATTTCGACTTGAAAGACAAAATAAACCATACAATATCGGAAACAAAATTAGATACATAATACGAGACTTGATCGATTGGATAAACGTCGGCAATCACCTCTCCATAATATTTATATGAATAAAATCTACGTATGCGGTCAATTGATATATTTTCCGCCAACCAATTCCTGTCTGATTCATCTAAATCTTTCAACAGGACTCCGTGAGAAACGTCCATCGTGGAAATTTTCATGGGTATGATCAGATCGTTCTGGTAGGATGTGTTACTAGGAAAACGGATCCACGCGGCAAACCGTAGGACCGACTCCTCCAGTTGGCCTGTACCAATTTGGGTAGCGAAACACAGATTCTTAATGTGTTTTGAGATAAGATCTTGATCTGAACTATCGTTCTTCACAAAAAAGTCACTCTGAAATTCAACTGCCCATCTACGCAACGAGGAATCGGAGACTTCGTATTTTTCTAGGAGAGAGCTATAGCTTACGCTTGTATTATGCTCCGATTGCCAAATAATGTCTCGAAGAATGCGCGCGCGCTGCGCCGTGGTACGCCTCCGCCCGCGCCGCTTATTGGATGCCTCGATGTCACGCTTCATGATGGCGCCATTCTAGGAACTGGATAACGTTCTACGTAACACCGACAAACGTCAAACAAACTCGTGTTGGCATTTTTGTTGGCATTCAGCCAAGTTCGGGCTACATTAAATAGCATTATCATCTACTTAAGCTAAAATGCGGCTTCCTTCCGGGCCACCACCATAATTAACCCCTTTGTTTTCAGATATTTATCCCGGCGACTGTCTAACCGAAAGGAGCGGTTAGACAACTTTTAGCTCACCGCTCATACCGTAAGTCTTGTCCATCGCCTGTCTCGCGAGGCGTTTCCGGTCGACAGCGGCGGTGTACCTGGCGACCTCCTGGTCTGTTGTGTGACCGGTGATTGCCTTGATTTCCGCATTTGTACAGCCGGCCTCAGCCAGCTTTCGCGCCGCCGCTTTCCTCAATCCGTGCGCCGCACAATGTTCAAGACCCGCCTCACGGCATCGTTTTTTGAACCATTTCCAAAATCCAGCAGGCGTAAATGGATATCCGTAATGAGTAATTAAGAATGTTTTATCTTTCTGCGGCATGGTCTCTATCGCCATAGCCAATTCTGGATGAAGTGGAATATCAACCTTTTCCCAGTTTTTATCTGACGAACACAAATAAGATCACCAGATACACTATCCTATCCCATTTTTATCGCATCACTAAGGCGCTGCCCTGTATAGAGCATCAGAGCAGCAGCAAACCATGCTCTCGAACCGACAGGGTGGCGCCGCTCGAATGATTCAATGTCATCCTCAGTCCAGGTGTGACGCCCATCTCCCTTACTCACGAATCGATCAACATCAGTAGCTGGATTATTTTCAATCATACCAATCTTAATTGCATGCTTGAATATATTTTTCAAAATACTTATTAGCTTGTTCGCCGCCGCTGGCGTGGCATCTAATTTTGATATTATATTATCAATATGCCTAGTTTTTATCATTGATACAGGCTTATCTCCGTGCTTCTCCCGAAACCGTTCGATTATTCTTCTATTATCCTTTTGTGTTTTCTTTCCATTTTTCTTGAATAATGTAGAGCCGTAATAAGACGTCACCAGAGCGTTGATGGTCCCCACCCCCACTCGATTGATACCAGGCACAATGGCCGGCGCCGCTTCCTTATTCAGGCAAGCTTGATACTCCAGCATGAATTCCTGCGTCCAAGGCACCGCCCGGAAGTAGTGGTCTTCCTGCCCCTTCCGCCGAAACCGCACACGCATCTTTCCGTGCCTGTCGGCGAATTCGGACACGTATTTTGGCAGGCTTCGGGGATTCCTCATTTCAGCACCTCGTCCCAAGGATTAGCAGGCCCCCCCGGGCCCATTTTCTGCTCACCGAAAACGATTTGCACACCCTCGGCCGTGAGCTTGATGGCCGCTATCTGATCTCGACTTATCCCTGCAGCGAGGGACGCCTTGATGAGACGCTCAATGTTAGCCTGTGTGCTTAGGGATGGACGGCGGGCCATAGCAACAATTCACTCCTTCGGTCAGTTGCGGTTGTCCGGAGAGGATTATGCGCGTTTATCCGCCAGTCAACGGCTAACGACGATTTTGTGCGCTCTATGCAAGTCCGACGTAGCGAGGCGATTTTTGCATGATTCTAGCACTTGAGATTTTCTCAAGTGCGCTTGGACGACTATCAAGTACAGGCTGAATAGCCTCATTGGTAGGCCTGCTTGCCCTAGCAACCCTGCTCGCCCTAGCAGCCCTGCTCGCCCTAGCGGCCCTGCTCGCCCTAGCGGCCCTGCTCGCCCTAGCAGGCCTGCTCGCCCTAGCAGGCCTGCTAGTCCTGGAATTCAAAAAGGAATGCCAAAGGAATGCCTGGGCAGCAGTACTTACCTATTCCCACCTCGGCATGCTCAGACTCCAGGCGCTCGCCCATCGTGGGGGCCGGACGCGTTGAAAAGCACACCTCTTGGCCACGGTTGGCCCGACCTTCGGCTGATGGTAGAATTCCGGCCTGTCTTATAGAAAGGCCCCCGCCATGAGCCTCAACGTGAAGGACCCGGAAGCCCATCGGCTGGCGCAGGCCATTTCGCGCGCCACGGGGGAGAACATGACCCGCGTGGTCACCGAGGCGCTGCGGGCGCGGTATGAGCAGATCCAGCAGCGCAAGAGCCGGGCGAGCGTCGACGAGCTGCTCGCCATCGCCGACCGGGCCGCCGCCCATCTCAAGCGGCCCTATGCCGACCATGCCGAGCTTCTCTATGACGAGAGCGGCCTGCCGAAATGATCCTCGACACCTCGGCCCTGGTCGCCATTCTCTACCGCGAGCCGGAAGCCGCCGCCTTTGCCCAGCGCATTCATGATGCCGACATCTGCCGTATCAGTGTGGCGAGCCATGTCGAGCTGTCCATGGTGATCGAGAGCCAGCTCGGGCCCGAGGGGATGCGGCAGGCGGAGGCGTTCTTTCGTCGCGCCGGCATCGTCATCGAGCCGGTCACGGTCGAGCAGGGTGAGCTGGCGCGCCAGGCCTTTCTCGATTTCGGCAAGGGCCGCCACAAGGCCGGGCTGAACTTCGGCGACTGCTTCGCCTATGCTCTGGCAAAGGCGACCGGCGAGCCGCTGCTGTTCAAGGGCAACGACTTCAGCCAGACCGACATCGTAGCAGCCTGATGGCCCTTTGCAGGGCCGTGCCAGCGTGCTCGTGGCGGTCAACGGCTGCGCCGTCCTTCGCTGCGCTTCGGCCCTGCTGGGTGACAGCCCCTGCGCGCTCCGGCGGCGCGGAGGGCGTCGGGACGCGGGGCGTCCCGACAATCAGATCGACGGCCTGCGGCGCGTCGAACACGGGGCGGAATATGCCGGTTCAGTGATCTCGCCAGCTGAACGTTCGACCGGTCGAGGGGCCGAAAGCCGGCCTCAGTCGAGCGTCGGGACCTTCATGCTTATTTTCATCGGTTCCGGCGTGAAGTCCACCTGGCCGGCGTCTGGATCCTGGCTGGCAAGCCTGTCCCGAATTGTTGGCCCCTGACGGAGCGTCAGATGCCAAGCAGCGCGTCCGAATAGGTGCGCCGCTCGGGTCGCCAACTGGGCCATGAACGTTGCAGGGGTCATGATAGCCTCCTGCTTGTCCGAGCTCGATCAATAGCCGCGGGAGCCCGGAGATGCCATCCGGTGGCGCGCCGCTTCACCACATGAACTCGCCAAGGGTACTTCCGGCACGAAGCCGATAGCTAAATGTTACCAGCCGAGCGACTAGCAAGGCCGAAATCGAAGCGCCTCAAATACCGTTGACGCCTTAGATAACGAGCCGACTGCAAGGCTCGGTTGCGCCGCAGTTTCGGGAAACCCCAGCATCGTCCCCCTCGTTCCTAAATGAAGAAATGCACCGCTATCAATTGTTTATTGGAGAATCTGCGGCCAAAATAAGCGACGTGCACAACCACTAAGCCCTTGGGGGCGTAACGTCACAGGCCCGGAATTGAACTGCATCGATCTTTTCGCCGGAGCCGGCGGCTTCTCGCTCGCTGCCCGTCAGGCCGGCCTGACGGTCAAGTTCGCGGTCGAACGCGACAGGAGCGCCGCAGCGACTTACCGCAAGAACCTTTGCGATGACGCGGAAGGGGCGACCATCCTTCTCGAAACGGACATCACGACGCTGGATCCCGCCGCCGTGGCCGTGGAGGCGCTGCCCGACGGCATGCGATGCGATCTGATGCTCGGCGGGCCGCCCTGCCAAGGCTTCTCCACCCATCGGCTGAACAACTCCGGCGTCGGCGACGAGCGCAACGGGCTGGTCAACGTCTACTTCTCGTTCGTGCGCAGCCTGCGTCCGCGGGCGTTCCTGATGGAGAACGTCCCCGGCATGCTGTGGCCGCGCCATGCCGAGCACGTCGCCGCGATAGGAACGCACGCCCACGAGGCGGGATACCATCTCTACGATCCCATCGTGGTGGACGCACGGGACTACGGTATCCCACAGCGGCGAAAGCGCGTCTTCATCCTCGGGATCGACGCCCAGATCGACAGGGCCGGCTTCGCCTGGCCGCCAGTGGAGACGCATCGCGATCCCACGGATGCCGAAGCGGATCCGGCATTGCCATACTGGGTCGCGTGCGAGGACGTCTTCCGGGATGCTCCCATCGACGACCCCAACGACGTCCACATGAACCACAACGCGGATCTGGTGGCTGCCTTCGAGCGGACGCCAAAGAACGGCGGTAGCCGTGCGGACTCGGGTCGCGTGCTGCCTTGCCATCGGGAGCACGACGGTCACAGCGACGTCTACGGCAGGATCGACCCGGCCCAGCCCGCACCGACCATGACGACGGCCTGCATCAACCCGTCGAAGGGGCGTTTCGTTCATCCGACGCTTCCGCACGGCATCACGGCGCGCCAGGCGGCTCGGATCCAGACATTCCCGGACGACTACGTCTTCACCGGGGGGTTGATGGCGGCCGGCGCCCAGATCGGCAACGCGGTGCCCGTGAAGCTCGGCGAAACGCTGATCCGGCATGTGGTTGAGTTGCTCGCCAAGCCGCCTCAGCGGCCGGTCGCCGTTCCGACGGTGCCGGAAGAGCTGGTGCCAGCATGATCGAAACCGCAAGCTTCCAGGCCCGGGCGCGAACCGTCGACCATCTCGGGCGCGAACAGATCGCCGACACGCCGACGGCGATATCCGAGCTCTGGAAGAACTCGTTCGATGCCTACGCGCGCTCGGTATCGCTCGAAATCTACGGCGGCGAGGCGCCCGTCGCCGCGTTGCTGGACGATGGCCACGGTATGAGCAAGGCCGAGTTCATCGAAAAGTGGCTCGTCATCGGCACCGAGTCTAAGGTTTCGGGGAAGCCTGTCCCCGTTGAGGACCGGGGCGGACTCCCGGTTCGCCCCAAGTTGGGTCAGAAGGGCATCGGCAGGCTCTCCTGCGCGAACCTCGGACCTCTGCTGCTGCTGGTCACGAAACGCCGCAACTCGCCGTTTCTGGCGGCCCTGCTCGATTGGCGGCTTTTCGAGAACCCCTACCTGAATTTCTCCGACATCGCGGTGCCTCATCTCGAACTCGCGAGCCTGAGCGATTTGTGGCCGATCCTGCCGGGCATGGTCTCAGCCTTGCGTTCGAACGTCACGGGCGAGGGCAAGGACAAGATACAAGCCAGCCGCATCAAGGCGGCCTGGGAAGCCATGGACGATCTCCGCAGGCAGGAGAGGGAAGAGCGGGACGAGGAACCCGGTAAGCCGCCATCGCAGGCCATCCTCGACACATTGGCGTCCCCTAGGATCAAGCCACGCCACCTTGCCGCTTGGGCGGTCGCCGACGGCTCGTCAGATCACGGCACCGCGATGATCGTCGGCGAGATCAACTACGATCTCACTGTTCTGGTCTTTAAGCCAACCGGCGATGCGACCGCCGAGGCGGCGCGCAACCGCTTTTTCGAAACTCTGTCGAGCTTCGTGGATCCCTTCGTCGACCCCGCCAACCCCGCCACGCTCGTGAAGCGGCCGGACTTCACCTATCAGGTGCGGGCGTGGGAGGGCGAGAAGTCGAGCCAGGTCGTCGGATTGGACAAGCAGTTCGACCGAAGAATGCTCGATGGCGTCGAGCACATTATCGATGGCTTCGTCGACGTCCACGGCAACTTCAAGGGCCGCGTCAAGGCGTTCGGGAATTGGCAGGACGATACGGTCGTGATCGAACCGCCGCTCGACGTTAAGCTCTCACGTCAAGCCGACGCGGACCTGGGCGTTTTCCACATCTACATCGCCGCAATGGAATTCGATAAGAAGAACACCACGCTCCCACCGGCCGAGTACACGCGCTACGAGGACCTCGCGTCACGCTACTCGGGCTTTATGATCTTCCGTGACGGCTTGCGGGTGCTCCCTTACGGGCGCACCGACAACGACTTCTTCGAGATCGAATCCCGTAGGAGCAAGCATGCCGGGCGAGAATTCTGGAACCATCGCCGCATGTTCGGGCGGGTGGCGATCACACGCGATGGGAACCCAAACCTCAAGGACAAGGCGGGTCGCGAAGGCCTCCTCGACAATCGCGCCGCGAAGTCCCTGAAGGCGATCGTCTCGAACATTCTGCAGGTCACCGCTCGTCGGTATTTCGGTTCGGACTCGACGATACGTCGCGACCACCTGCCGGAGATCCAGGCCGGCAACAAGGCGCGCAAGGCGGCGGAGGAGCGCAAGAAGCTTCAAGTGAGGCATGGCCGCAAGTTCAGGTCGATGCTTCGCAACCAGGGCGCCGCGGTGCCGGCACTCCGCAAGGAGGTCGACGATTTCATCGTCCGGATGGAAATCGCGAACGACCGCGACATCGTGGACGCCCAGCAGGCGCTCGAAGGATACCGCGATCGCTTCTCCGACCTGAAGCTGCCGCCTCGCCCCAAGGATCTGACCAGTTCCCTGGAGGATCGATACGTCTCCTATCGCGACGGCATGCTGTCCCTGCAAGAGACCTTGGACAACATCGAGGAGACCCTCGAACGCGAGGTCGAGCGGCTCAATCCGAAGAACCCACGGGAACTGCTCGCCCAGCAGGCGGCGCGGCACGACGCCCAGGTCAAGGGCCGGATACAGTCCTGGCGCCGAGCCATCGGGGCCCTTCAGACATCCGAGTTCGAGCGCCTCAAGACGCTCTATGCCGAACGAAACAAGGAATTTTCCGCGCACACCGGCCCCATCTTGGCGAAGTTCGACGCGGGAGAGATCGACTATCCGGCCGCGCGCCGGGCGCTCGAAGAGCTCAAGGATCGCCAGGTCGAGGCGAACGCCCAAGTCTTCGGTCCCTACGTAGCGGCGTTGGAAAATCTGAGCGAGAGCATCGATCTAGAACACCTCGCGTCGTTCGGTGCCGACGAGAACCACGAGCTGCGATCCGAGCTTGATCGTCTCAATTCGCTCGCGCAGCTCGGCATCGCGGTAGAGATCGCCGGGCACGAGATGCAGGACTATGAGGAGATGATCAGCGGCGGCCTTCGAGGCCTTCCGCCCGAGGTAGCCGAGAGCAGGGCCGCCCGCGACATCGCCTTCGGCTTCGAGGGACTCACCGACCAGCTCCGGTTCCTGACGCCGCTCAGGTTGGCAGGCATGCGGATCCAGCGTTGGATCACCGGCGCCGAAATCTACGATTATCTCGGCAAGTTCTTCAAGCTCCAGTTGGCGCGCGGCGCGATCAACCTCGAGGCCACTTCGGCTTTCCTGGCGGTGCAGGCGTTCGACCAACCGTCGAGGCTTATGCCGGTCTTCATCAACCTCGTGAACAACTCGATCTACTGGCTCGACAGCCGGCCGGTCGACGATCGCCGCATCGTTCTCGATGTCGTCGGGGAGGACGTCGTCGTCTCCGACAACGGGCCGGGCGTCCGCCCCGAGGACCAGGAAAGCCTCTTCACACTGTTCTTTACGCGGAAATCGACGGGAGGGAGAGGCGTCGGCCTCTACCTCTGCAAGGCGAACTTGGCCGCTGGCGGTCACCGAATTCGTTACGTGCCGTCGGCGGAGGGCATGCCGCTTCCGGGAGCCAACTTCGCGATCACGTTCAAGGGGGCACTGCAGAATGGCGGCTGAGAGCTACAAGTCGTTCATCAACGAGGCCTTCATCAAGCCCATTAGGTCGGTGCTGATCATCGACGACGACTACCCGACATTCGAGGACATGCTGTCCGAGGAAGAGGTGCCAGGGAAGGATTGGCGTAAGCAAAAGGATCGGGTGCGGAAGGTAATTGCGAGCCTGCGCGGCAAGGATCGTAACATGCTCGTGGACATCCACGACGGGAAGAACGTCGACGTGGTCAACGAGATCGACAGCGCTACCCATCTTCATCAATCGGACCTTCTGGTTCTGGACTTCCAGCTGGACAAGGCGAAGGAGCGGGACGGGACCATCGCGGTCAAGATCATCCGCAAGCTCATGACGAACCCCCATTTCAACCTGGTGGTCGTCCATACCAGCGAGGACTTGGAGTACGTCTTCGAGCAGGTGCTGCTCGGAATGCTGCCTCCCGACGAAACGACGCTGACCGAGGAGGAGATCGCCGAGGCGGAGGATCTCGTGTCGGATCAAAGCGATGCCAATCCGGAATTCGCGTCGCGCTTCTCCGAGGCGTTTTCGACGGCGCAGTATCTGGAGGTGCGGCGTCTCACGCCGGAAAAGGCGTGTCGGAGCGCGTTGAAGGGGCAGGAGCCATTCGCCTCCTTCAAGCAGCTGTGCGACTCGTTGGGATGGAACCGCGAACAGCAGAGGCTCGTCTTCAGGTATGCGGCGGCGGCCGCGGCGAAGAAGCTGATGAAATATCCGCCCGGCGCAACGCTGCCGGAGATCAGCTGGTCTGGAGGCGAAGTGAAGTGGGTGAAGAGCAGGTCCGTCTTTATCGCGTTCGCCAGCAAGGTTGAACACGAGCCGCCGATAACCGAACTCACGGAGGCATTGGCTAACTGGCGGCCCGACCCGTCTCGGCTTTGCCTCGCGCGACTGCGATATGAAATCGACGAGAGGGGCACCGCGGAGCAGGCGGCGGTTCTCGGCAACAAGCACGCCCTGGCATGCTGGTACCAGCAGATGCTGGATGCCGACAAGGTCGATACGCGGCGTCAAATCGAGCAGACGGTCGGGCGATTGACGGAGAGCTTCATGGGCCCGATCACAGAGGACGTGGTCGAGTTCGCCAAACGACTGATCGCGTTCGACAAGAAGCAGGGCAACGCGAATGCGGTTTGCCAAACCCACTTCAAGGTGGACCTGTCGCGGGAGGAGCATCGCATCGAGGCCACCGGTCAGCACAATTCCGTCGTCAGCACGAAGAGGATGGAAGGCTGGCATTTGACGACCGGCCACATATTCTCCAGCGGGGGCGTCTACTGGGTATGTGCATCGCCAGCATGCGATATGGTTCCGTCCCAGCTTTCCAAGTTCAGAAAGGACAGCTATCCGAACTGCATGCCATTTGCGGCCATACGCCTGCAGCCGCTTGGATTGAAGTCGGCGGTTCAGTCGGCGAACAGCTCACGTATTCTCTTCGTCGAGTTGAACGGAAAGCTCGAAGCCTTCTCGTTCAACGATCCCAACGAGGAGACCTCGGCTCCTCAGTGGACGCTTCTCTTCGCCGAAGGCAACGGGGTCTTCGAAGACGGGACTTTCGACTTCAACCTGATCACGATGGGTGCGAAGGATTCGGCGCTCGTCGCCATTCCGCAATCGGCGAAGGTCGTGAGCCAGCTGCGCTACGAGTACGCTCTTAACCTCGTCCAGCGTCTCGGCGTGTCGATGACGCGCATCGGCTTGGACTTCCAGTCGTTTCAGAACCCGAAGCAGGCGCTGACGAAGGCCAAGAAGAAGGCCACCGTCGCGGAGGAGCCCGCAGAGGCCGGCGGCTGATCGCAGGGCGGTGGGATGACGAGGCCGAGACCCGACTGGGAGATCTACGAGCGCATGATCGCACGGATGATGTCCGATGCGATCCATACCGACCTCTGCGTGACGCCGAATGCTAGGGTTCTCGGGGCGAAGAGCGGCATCAAGCGGCAGATCGACGTTTTGATCGACGCCCGGCACGATACAGACAATAACCGCCGCATCATCGTGGATGCTAAGCGCCGAACGCGCAAGATAGACGTCAACGACGTGGAAGCCTTTCAAGGGCTGATGGAGGACGTCGGTGCAACGCACGGCTATCTCGTTTGCCCTGTTGGACACACGGCGACCGCTAAACGTCGAGCGCAGGACGCTGTCACGATCGCGCTAGTACCGCTGAACCATATCCGAGGCTTCGACCCTTCCACTTGGCCCGCCTGCGGGAACCCGCACTGCGGCAACGGCGGCATTTTTTGGAGCGGCTATCCAGAGATAGCACTGAAGCTCGCCGCCGCGAGGGGGTCACTTGCCGGGACGATCCGGGAGCTCGCATTCGTGCATGAGGTCGGGAAATGCGACCGGTGCGGTCGATTTCATGTACACTGCCTGACTTGCGACGACATCCTCCCGATCCCCGATGACGAGCCGGAAATATTGCATCGCTGCCGCTGCCGGCTGCCGGTGCTATGGACCGCGAGCGTAGAAATCGACGAGTTGGGACGACGGTCGGCTGAGTTACACGGTTTGCTCGGCAACGGAAACATCATAACCGTCGACCGCCGACCTATATAGACTTCCGTTAAAATATGCGGAGAGGCGAATTCTCACCTTAGATCAGAGCGCAGTTCCTCAAAAGGAGTGTCGACCGAACGTCCACTTCCCATTCGGATCTCCACGCCAGCTTCTGGTGCAAAGGTGCCGACGTGCCCCAACCCGCTAATGTCTGCTTTTGTGACACGAACGTTGCCAGATGAATGAGCGAGATGGCGGCGCAAAGCAGACGTTGCTACGAGGGCGGTCGAGGCCCCCCTCGTTCATAAATCAAGATTTACGCACACGATCCTCGCCTTAGCGATTTCAATGACTTATGCTGTGCATATTTCAGGTGCGAAAGTGCGGTGCAGATGGCGACGGTTTTTGGCTATGCGCGGGTCTCGACGGACGGCCAGACGCTGGATGGTCAGCGCGACGCGCTGAAGGCCGCCGGTGCGGCCCATGTGTTCGAGGAGACGGTGAGCGGCGCGCGCGCAGACCGGCGCGTCCTCGCCTCGGCGATCAAGCGGCTTGAGCCCGGCGATGTGCTTCTGGTCACGCGGCTCGATCGGCTCGCCCGCTCCACGCGCGACCTGTTGAACATCCTGGCGGCGATCGGGGAACGAGGAGCCCTCTTCCGCTCGCTGGCGGATGTATGGGCCGATACCACCACGCCGCATGGGCGCCTGATGCTCACCGTGCTGGGTGGGCTCGCCGAGTTCGAGCGCGAGCTGATCCGGGCTCGAACCGGCGAAGGCCGCGAGCGCGCGCAGGCGCGGGGCGTGAAGATGGGTCGCAAACCCAAGCTGACGCAGCACCAGAAGCTGGAGGCGACGAAGCGGCGGGACCGCGGCGAGGAAACCCTCTCCGAGATCGCCCGCAGCTACAATGTCAGCCATTCCACCATCTCTAGACTGCCGACAGGCAGCTCGACACCTCTGGTGACATTCCCGGAGGTGGCACGCTCGACGGCTCTTGAAGCTGTCGCCGCCCATGGCAGCATAAGCTACGGCATACTGCCCGCTGCACGCCTGAAGGCAATCATGCTGGGAGGCGCGCCTTCCGAGGCGGAGAGCCCCCGGGTGCATCAGGCACTGACGGAGACGCCGGGCTATCGGCTCTGCTCGATGGCGCGGGAACTCGGCATGGATCTGAACGGCCTTCAGCGTCGCTACGCGCAGCTAACCGGTCAGGCTCTCGGCTTCGAGTGAGGACAGAGCCGGCGTGGCGTTAGGGAAGCCGCGCACACTGCGGGGCATGTCGATCCAGAATCTCCGCCAGACCGTCTGCCAGGGCTGGGTCCATGCGCATCGAGCGCAGGCAATCCGACAGGTACTGCCGGTCACGGATCAGGTCGCGCGCGTCATCGAAGGCCCTGACGGCGTAATCGCCATAGGCTTGCTGCACCTTCTCCCACGACATCCGAGGTATCGGCCCCCAGTTCCTGATCATCATCGCCAGATCGATGATGTCGCGGCTTCTGATCGACCGGTCCAAGCCTCGATCGGCATTGGCCAGCAGCTTTTCCGCGTACATGTCCGCGCGCGAGAGCACGGGAATGCCGAGGGCAACGTCAAAGGTGCCTGAGATGGCAACCCGGATCTCCCACGCGAAATCCACCTTGATCGGGGCACCCTGCACGTCGAGGAAGGTGCTCACGACATAGGCCGAGGTCCGCACCTCTCGCACAATCGGCAGTGAGCGCGTCAGCAAGGCGCCCAGATGGGTATCCTGAACGGTGTTGCGCAGCAGGCGGTAGCCTTCGGCCGAGGCGCACATGAAATTGACGTTGTTCAGTTGCCGGTATTCGCCCAAGGCGAGGACGAGGGCCGCGCCGCCGCCGAAACAACATCCGGCTTTCTCAAGAAGCGTCCCGTCAAAGGCGCCGAGCAGCTCCGCGATCAGCTGGCGATCCCCGGTCTCAGACATGCAGCACGCCGTTCCCGGCTGTGAGGATCAGGCGCTCCAGAAGCTGGCGCTCATGGGGCGGCATGCTCCCCTGATCGACATGCCGCCAATTTCGCTCATAGAGCGAGAGGGCGCCTTTCGCGGTGAGCCGCATGTCGGGATCCATGTTCCAGGCAATGAGACGTAGCTGCGGGAAATCGCCGACGCGGATCGTCCCTTCCTCCTCACCGAACCCGGCACGGCGGTCGCTCGCTGCGGGAGGCTCTGGCTTGGGTGGAAACGTCCCTTGGCGCTTGGGCACGGTGAATTTCCTGCGAGAACATGCCCAGCCGCAGGGGTCGGAGCATGAATGAAAAAGGGCATCCGGCAGCGATGCAGCCGGTTCAGCGGACAGACAGCCCCGCCCATCTTACAGCCCGGCACAGGCTCGGCGACCTGTCTCGCCCTCCCGCGATCTAAGCTCACAGCGCGCCGCCGAGCCGCCTCACAGGTCGATGTCCATTTCCATCTCGCCCTCGGCCAGATCTGGCATCCGAGGCGGCAGCGAGAGCGTGAGCGTGCCTCCGAGCATCCTCACCAGCCGGAGCAGCGTATCGGCCCGGCCCTTGCCCGCTTCCACGCTGATCAGGGTCGGCCGGCTGATGCCGGAGGCCATGGCCAGTTGCGCCTGGGTCATGCCACGTGCCTGCCGCAAGGCGCGCAGGGCGGCGCCGAGCTCGGCGGGGGACCGCGGCGTCAAGGTGATCGCGTCAAGGTTCTTTGACATTCGACCAGAAATGGTGCCCTACGCAGGAGACGTCAAGGAACGTTGACATCGAGACTACATCGCTGGGCCATCGGGCATTGAAGGTGGCGGTTGATCCCGGTCGATGCCGGCCCTCGCCGCAGCCGCCTCCACCTCCGGGCGAAGACGCTCGAAACCGAAGACATGGCAAAGGTGGAGAACGGCCCGCTCGAACGAGCCGAGGATCAGGGCCACAAGGTCGAGCGCGCCGCGCCCGGCCTTGATGGCGGCCTCCTTGCCGCTCCTGAACTGCCATTTGCCGGCGTCGCCGAGTTTGACTGCCATCCCCGCAGCGCCGCGCCAGACGCCTCCGCTATGCGCGGTGAAGTCCAGCGATTCGAGCACCTCGGCCAGGTCGAGTGGCCTCCGGCTCGCGTCGATCTGCTTCAGTCGCTCGATTGCGCGCCGGCCGGCGGCAAGCTCGGCGGCGCGGGCCTTCTCGGCCGCCTCGGCCTCCTGGCGCCGGCGGATCCGGATCCCGTGGCTCCGCTCCGCTTCCGTCGCCACCCTGATCCGCTCTTCCACCTCCCGCTCCCGCCGTTCAAGATCGCGCTGCCGGGCCGCTGTGCCGGCCTGCACCGCTTCCCATTGGCCCGCGATCACGGCGCTCTGCTCGGCAGCCCATGCCTCCGGCGTGGTCGAGGCCATGGGAAGGAACACACGTGGAGGAGGCTCCACCACGGGCGGATCCGGGAGCGGTACATGGGCGAGCGCGGCCTGCTTCGCTTCCGTCTCGGCCAGCACCGCCCGCGCGGCCGCTACCTTCGCCTGGGTATCGACCAAAGCCACTTCAGCGGCCTCCAGATCGGCGCGCGCCGCCTCGGCGCGGCGGAGATAGATCTCGGCATTCTTCCGCGCGGCGTCCGACTTGGCGGCGTTGTCGGCCAGCCTTTCAGCTTTCAGTGTGGCTTCCCTCGCGAGGCGCTCATTCTTGGCAAGCTTGTCGCGGGAGGCCTCGATCCGCTGGTTCAGGGCTTCCAACTCCGCAGGAAGCTCCTGGTGAAGCTGGCGCACGGAACGGTTCACCACCTCGGACGGCTTCGCGCCGCCTGCCAGGCGATCGGCTTTGCGATGCCCGCGCTCGATCCGCGGCTCGTGACGCTGCGCGACGGCGGCGGCGATGTCCTGAAGCTGGTTCAGCACAGCCTTGGTCGCGACCTTGGAAACCGGGCCGCCGGCCCGGGTGATCGCGGCGAGCTGGTAGTGGGCATGAATGGCGGATTCGTCGAGATGGATGACGAGGCCATGCAGCGTGGTGCCGAGGCGCTCGGCGATGGCATCGGCGACCTCGCGGAACAGGCCATCCTGGCGTTCCGCCGGCAGCGCCTCGACCCAGGCCTGCGCCTGCTTGCCGAAGGTGATGATGCCGGCGACCGACACGGCCGCGCTGTCGCTGACCCTTCTTTGCCGGACCTGACCCGACGCTTCGCGGCGCTGATCGCAGATCAGCCGCAGCTCACCTCCGGTGAGATTGGCGACGAGCACGCGGTTGCGTACCGTGCGTTCGCCATCGACGTAGCCGGGCTGGCGGCCGAGCCGCAGGTCGTGGTTACGCTGGTTGTTCGTGGCGACGCGGTGCTTACTCCTGATCCGGGTGGAGATGGCGCGTGGATTGGCGAGGGCCGCGGGCCGCAGGTGCGACATCTGCATAACCTACTAGCCGCAACCAAGGTTGCGGCGTAGGCGAAGGGGACCAGAGCCCCCTTTCGAAACCCCCAAAGGGCAGAAGTCACGCCCCGTGTTCGACGCGCCGCAGGCCGTCGATCTGACTGCCGGGACGCCCCGCGTCCCGACGCCCTCCGCGCCGCCGGCGCGCGCAGGGGCTGTCACCCGGCAGGGCCGAAGCGCAGCGAAGGACGGCGCAGCCGTTGACCGCCACGAGCACGCCGGCATCAAGGGCAGAAGGCGATCGGCGCTATCAGCGCGGCGCAGCGGGGTCCATCACCCGAGGCGGGGCAAGGCGGCCAATGCCGGCTCATTGCCCATCCCGAAGGAATGAGCGGGGCGCCCAGCAGTTGCCTGTCCATGCAACTCGGACATCGCGAGACGAGGCTGTGGCGGAGACGGTTCGACGGAATTTTCGACCTCATCCGCCTAGTCGCCTGCCATATGATTCATATGAGACAGGGATCGTGGCCGCTTGGCGGACTCACGTTCCCGAATGAAGCCTCCAAGGCGTGCGAGGGCCTGTCCGAGCGGGTTGTCGCCCACATTGAGGAGCGCGCGCTGCACGATGTCCAGCGAGGCCCGGTAGGCCTCCATCAGGGCCGCCCGCTCAGACGCAACATGCTCCTGGTCCTCCGGCACGGGAGGGTTGTCGGCTCGATGTCCCGACAAGGCGCGGGCCCGCTCGGGCAGCGACAGGCGATAGGCATTGCTGGTTTGCTTGACCTGCGGGCCTCGGCCCTCTCCAGGCACCGGCTCATAGCGGCGGAGCCAATTAAGGAAGCCGTGGAGCCGGAGGTTTTTCAGGGCCCTCACGACGGCATCCCGAGAGCGCTTCAGTCGCCGGACGATCGTGTCGATGGAAGGGTCGAGCCGGCCCGTCCGAAAGTCGACCAGATTGGCGAACAGCTCCACGATCTTGATGGCCACGCTGCCGAGGGGGCCAGAGCGCTTGCCTCTCTTGCGCTGGTCCAGCTCATACCGCTTGGCCGCCACCACGATCTGGCGCATGTCGCGGCGTGATGTCGGCTTCCAGAACAGGCGCTCGCAGCGGCCGCGCTCATGGCTGTCGCGGCGCACGGCCCGCTTCGGACGTGACCCGCGCGACGAGCTCCAGCTCGCATCTTCCTCGGTGGACCGTTCGGTGCTATAGAGAATGCCGATGCTGCTGCTGCGGTATCCCGTTTTGCCGCCGCTCAGGGGTCCAGCCTGAGCGGCGGTTTCGTTTGGTGGGTCCGGCGGGTCGCTCTGGTTAGACGGAGCGGGAAATTCCCCTTTTGGACCAATACGCTCCCCTGGGTGGGTTAGTCGCACCAAGCCGTTGATTATACGAGCGTTTTGCAGTCCCTTCCGGGAGGCCACGGCCTCCGACGAGTCCAGAATCGTACCGGAAACTCAATAAACTACACTGGCCTGCTGGCGGTTTCGTGGACGCCGAGATAGGCCGCGTCGGGCGGCAGCGCGCAGGCGGCCAACACCCCGCGCCCGCGCACCCTGAGGCGTGCGGGACGATCCGCTCAGAAAAGAGAGGGCGCTTCAGCGCCGGACGTCAGCCGTCCCGGTTCGGCGTGCCGAGCACATGCGTATCGGGCGGCAGCATCACCTGGTCGAAGGTCTGGGTGAACATGGCCGCCGCGAAGAAGGCCACCGCATGCAGCGTCTCGCTGCCCGTATTGACGATGTCGTGCCGCACGTTCGGCGGCAAGGCGAAGACGCTGCCCGCGCCGATGGTGCGGCTGCCGTCCTCCATCAGGAGTTCGCCGGTCCCGGCGAGGATGTACTGGGTCTCTTCGGTGGCATCGGTGTGCCAGCCCAGGCGCCCGCCGGGCGGAATCTCATAGACGATGGTGGAGGACTGGCTCGCGCCATGCCCGCCGCAGGTGGCGAAGGCTCCGAGCCAGTTGACGGACGGGTCCGTCGCGCCGTGCACATGGATCCGCGCGAGCGTGTCGGCGGCAACAATGGGTACCATGACATCCCTCCGATACTGATGCTCCAATCGCCACGGGGCGCTGCTGGCCACTTGATGAGCCGCGCGCCACGTCCCGACGCACCGACACTAAAGGCACCACCGTAGGGGCGTTACGGAACTTTTCGCCTGCATTGGCAAAGGGAAGCGAAAGGCGACGCTGCAGGTTATTTTATACCGTCAAATGGCTTCAACGGTGGCGATTGGGGCCGCTGCCGCGTCTTCGCCAGGGGCCATGCGTGCTTTCGCCATGCGATAAATGAGATCATGGCCCGCCATGGTGTCGGCAAGGAATCGGTCAAAGCTTGCGCGACATGTGGGCGTGACGTCGACGCTGTTGCCCGACAGCCGCACGAAGCCGAGCTCCGCCGCCCCCTGCAGCAACTTGCGCACATGGGTGCGGGACACGCCGAAGCTGTCGCCGATCTTGAGAAAGGAAACCTGCGGCGCCGCCTGATCGTCCTGATGGGCGCACACATGCATGAGCTTGGTCAGGATCATGTGGCCGGCCTGCCGGGGCAGGAAGAACGCGATCACCGGATTGGCCAGGATGAATTGCTGCGCATGGGCCAGGAACGCGGCACATATATCGCGCGCCACGCGATGAAAGGCCGGGTCGTGGTTGACCGGTTCGGGATATCCGGGGTCCAGAAAGAGGACGTGCAGCGGGTGATAATAGACGCGGAGAGCGCGGCGATCATGGAGGAGCATCTTGTCCGTGGGCGCCAGCAATGTGACGCGGCGATCGTCCGGCGCCCGGTAGACCGAGATGTATCCCGTATCGGCAAGACGGCGGACGATGTCGTGGGTGCGGCGCCAGCTCGCGATGCCATGGGCCTCCATCTGCCGTTTGAGCAGTTGCATGGTCGGCCATGTCGCGCGGTCGTGGGGCCGATGTCCGGCGTCCATGATGATGACGCTCATGAAGATCGTCGCTGTGCCGCCATCGATCAGCAGCCGGTTCTCGGCCGGCTGGTTCTCGTGCAGTTCGAGCATGTCGCGGACATAGATCTCCCGCGCCAGCCCGAAGCGCGGTTGCGCCAGGATGTCGTTCGCCGACAGCAGAGGCTGGATCTCCATCACAGGGATCTCATTCGACGCAGCGCCTTCCCAATCGTCGGCACAGTCTTACTCAAACGGGACGGAAATGGGAGGTGCGATGCACAGAGCGGGTTGGGAGCGGCCGGCGCTTGGGGAGACGAGCCTGGTGACGCTCCACGGCGCAGAGCCGCAGCGTTTCCAGCAGATCGCCTTGTTCCAGCGCGGCGTGGGCGGCCATGCTGCATCGGCGCGCCGGGCGGGCAAGGCCGTGGAGCCATGGCTAGTCGGTCCATCGGATTACCGAGCGTCCGCTGGTCAGATCCGTCAGCAGCCGGTCCACCCCACCGGCTTCCGGCTTTGGCACTGACACCGACAGAATCGCGCCGCTGTCCGTGAAAGCGTGAACGCTCATTTGCACGCCCGGGACGGCGGTCAACCTCGCCTGGGCCAGCGCCAGATCACTGAACCCGCATGTGACGGTTCCGGAGACGGTCTCAATGAGCGCCACCTTCTCAGCTTCTCGCAGGCAGAGGGTCGCCGTTCCGCCATAGGCCCGGATCAGGCCGCCGCTGCCCAGAAGGATGCCACCGAACCAGCGCGTGACGACGACGGCGACGCGATCGAGGCCTTGCCCGTCGATGGCGGCCAGGATCGGCTTGCCCGCGGTTCCACTGGGCTCGCCATCATCATTGAAGCGGTAGTTCTGCCCCACGCGCCAGGCCCAGCAATTGTGGTTGGCGGCCGGATCCGACCGTGTCGCGATGAAGTCCTTCGCCGCCGCCTCGTCCGCGACGGGACCGGCGATCGCGATGAACCGGCTCTTCTTGATTTCCTGGCGGTGGATCGCGAGGTCAACCAGGGTAAGGCGCTCGACCATGCGCTCGTCTGTCATGAACTCGGTTCCCAATCGTCCGTGGCCTGAGGGAATGTCTGCTTCCAGGCAGAGCGCTCACTTTAGCTGATGGCGCTCGTCGCCGATCAGCTTCCCATCGCTCACGGCTCCCAACTCGGCGAACGTCCGATAGACCCAGGCGATCCGCAGCGTGCCGGAGACCATCTCGCACGTCCTGACGGCGACCATGGACTCTCGAAATGCCCAGGGCCGGCTGCCGCGCATAACCGTGTTCAGGATGGCGCGCGCCACACCGGCTCCCCCATGGAGGCGAGCGGCGGCTTTGGGAAGATTGTGCTGAACGTGACCGGGTGACGCGTCTCCGGCCGACGCTTCACCAGAGCCTTGCAGTCGATGCCGGACAGTTGGTGTTCGTTATCGGCGTTCATAGGGAGGGGGGGCACTCTTGGCGAAAAGGCGCCGACGTGCCCCACCTCGCTGATGTCCGCTTTTGGGCTGCGGCCGGTGCCCGTGGCATCGGTGAGGTGCAGTTCGGAGGGGAGCATTTCGGCGTTCACGGCAGCTGAGCCGTCGAGCCCTTCGCCGGCAGGGCATTGGGCCATTTGCTCGGCACGGTTCTTTGCCGAGCTGTGACCTGCCACTGCGTTTTTCCTCCACGGCGATTTAGAGTCCGGCCTTCTGAAGGACGGACAGATGAAGCGAGCACGGTTCACGGAAGAGCAGATCATCGGCGGGCAAGCACGGCGTCTCGGAAGCGGCGCTGTACAACTGGAAGGCCCGCTAGCGCGGCATGGACGTCTCCGAGGCCAAGCGCCTGAAGCAGCTTGAGGGTGAGAACGCCAAGCTCAAGAAGCTGCTGGCCGAGCCCATGCTGGATGCCGCCGCACTGCGCGAGCTTCTTGCAAAAAATGGTAGGGCCCGTCGCCAAGCGCGAAGCTGTCGCGCATCTTCAGGCCGCGATGGGCCTCTCGGAGCGGCGGGCCTGCAGCATTGTCGCGGCCGATCGAAAGATGGTCCGCTACCGATCCCGCCGGCCGCCGGATTTGGCCCTGCGCGCGCAGCTGCGCGACCTTGCCAATGAGCGCCGACGCTTCGGCTATCCCTCGGCCGGCAGGCAATTGATCACAATTGCCGCAAGGCGGCGGCTGTTCGTCCTTCTGCGCCGCGCCGGTGAGCCGTCCGGGATCAACCGCATCTATCGGCTCTATCGCGAGGAAGGCCTGATGGAGCGCAAGCGGCGGGCGAGACGCCGTGCCGTTGGAACACGAGCACCGAGGAGAGAACGGATTCTCCGATCGGCGTGCGGGACGATCTGATCGGCGCGTGCTCGCGTCTCTGGTCGTGGCCGGGTCGGATCGACGCCTTCCGGCCCCGCGTTTGCTGCGGCGGTCGCGTCGCGTTTGGCTTTGGCCGTCGGACGGCGCTTGCGGGCGGCCAGAGGCCACGCGCCTTGAGCGCCGCCTCACCGCGCCGAGCGGCGCCCTCGCCGGGCACCCGCACGCAAAAACCCCGCCTGTGATGTCTCACGGGCGGGGTTTTTGTTTGGATTGTAAAGAAGCGTTGTTTGCTGTGCTTAGCAGGCCTGGCAGCGACCTACTCTCCCAGGTCTTGAGACATAGTACCATCGGCGCTGAGGAGTTTAACGGCCGAGTTCGGGATGGGATCGGGTTGGGGCTCCT
>JAESFV010000297.1_pt1 | contig 35093 bp, 31 predicted proteins | sample 9269471 | NCBI WGS metagenome assembly JAESFV01 (sample SAMN14502647, study PRJNA617108) | algae metagenome | isolation source: Symplocastrum torsivum CPER-KK1 and co-occurring heterotrophs from... | place: USA: Central Plains Experimental Range, Colorado | collected 2001-01-01
CTTCCAGGAGACCTTCTTCTTCTTCGGCCTGCTGCAGGGCGGCCTCGCCTTCGTCGCGGCCTGGTTCCTGCGCTCGCCGAAGGCGGGTGAGGTCAAGGCGTCGACCAAGCTCAACCAGAGCCGCCGCGACTACACCCTGACCGAAGCCATGAGCACCAAGCTGTTCTGGCTGATGTTCCTGATGTTCATCTGCGTCGTCACCGGCGGCATGATGGCGGTGGCCCAGCTCGGCGTCATCGCGCAGGATCTCGGCGTGAAGGAGTTCCAGGTCGACCTGTACTTCTTCGTGATGGCCGCTCTGCCGCTCGCCCTGATGCTCGACCGCGTCATGAACGGCATTTCGCGTCCGCTGTTCGGCTGGATCTCGGACCATATCGGCCGTGAGAAGACCATGGTCATCGCCTTCACCCTCGAAGGCCTCGGCATCATCGCGCTCGGCGCCTTCGGCCACAATCCGTGGGCGTTCCTCATCCTCTCCGGCGTGGTGTTCCTCGCCTGGGGTGAAGTCTACTCGCTGTTCTCGGCTCTGGCCGGCGACGCCTTCGGCACCAAGCACATCGGCAAGATCTACGGCGTGCTCTACACCGCCAAGGGCATCGGCGCGCTGTTCGTGCCGGTCGGCAACCTGCTGATGGAAGCGACCGGCACTTGGTCGACCGTGCTCTACACGGTTGCCGCCATGGACCTGTTCGCGGCGTTCCTGGCGATCGCGGTCCTGCCGCGCACCCTGAAGGCCCATGTCGCGCGCTCCGCGGCCATGCCGCCGGCGGTGGACAAGACCAGCACCGCCACGGCGCATGCCTGATCCATCGGCGGCCCGCGCGGCCGCTGGTCGGTCCTGCCAGAACTGTGACCGTCTCGACTGGGGGCCCCTTGCGGGCCCCCTTTTCGTTTGCCGGCGAGGCGCCGGTCAGCCGGTCTCGCCGGGCAGGGCGAGGGCGAGTTCGGCGAGATACGTCACTTTGAGGCTGGCTTGTGGGCCGAGGGCGGCGAGGGCCAAACGGTCGAACCAGCGCGCCTCCAGCGCGTCGTCGGCCGCCACGGCCTCGCCGGCGCGCCAGCGGCACAGCACGGCGATCATCGCGAAATGATGGGCGAGGGCGCCGTCGGGGCCGTGCTGGATGAAATCGAGCACGGTGAGCAGGCGCGGCAGGTCGGCGGTGAGGCCGGTTTCTTCATTCAGCTCGCGCAGCGCCGCGTCGAGATAGGTCTCGCCCGGCTCGATGCGGCCGCCGGGAAAACCCCAGAGGCCCTGGTCGGGCGGATTGGCGCGGCGCACCAGCAGCATCTCTTCCCCCCGGGCCACGAGAGCGAGGACGGCGGGGATGGGGCGGACCGGGGGCGGCAAGGTCATGACGGCACGACTCCTGAGAGGGCGCGCGGCCGGGAACGGCCCGGCCGCGCGGGAAAGCCTACTCCGCCGCCGTTGCGTCGCGATAGATCCGGCTGCCGCCGGCACGGAAGCGCTCGGCCATGTCCTCCATTCCCTGCGCGGCCTCGACCTGCGCTTCGGCCTGCCGGGCGGTGTCGCGAATCTCGTGGCTGATCTTCATCGAGCAGAATTTCGGCCCGCACATCGAGCAGAAATGCGCCAGCTTGTGCGCCTCCTTCGGCAGCGTCTCGTCATGGAAGGCCATGGCGGTGTCGGGATCGAGGGCGAGGCTGAACTGGTCCTGCCAGCGGAACTCGAAGCGCGCCCTTGAGAGCGCATCGTCCCAGGCCCGCGCCAGCGGGTGGCCCTTGGCGAGATCGGCGGCGTGGGCGGCGATCTTGTAGGTGATGACGCCGGTCTTGACGTCGTCGCGGTTGGGCAGGCCGAGATGCTCCTTCGGCGTGACGTAGCAGAGCATGGCGGTGCCGAACCAGCCGATCATCGCCGCGCCGATGGCGCTGGTGATGTGGTCATAGCCGGGGGCGATGTCGGTGGTCAGCGGCCCGAGCGTGTAGAACGGCGCTTCGCCGCAGGTGGCGAGCTGCTTGTCCATGTTGGCTTTGATCTTGTGCATCGGCACATGGCCGGGGCCCTCGATGATGACCTGGCAGTCGTGCTGCCAGGCGATCTGGGTCAGCTCGCCCAGCGTCTCCAGCTCGGCGAACTGGGCCGCGTCATTGGCGTCGGCGATGCAGCCGGGGCGCAGCCCGTCACCGAGCGAGAAGGTGACGTCATAGGCGCGCATGATCTCGCAGATCTCGGCGAACCGCTCATAGAGGAAGCTCTCGCGGTGATGGGCGAGGCACCACTTCGCCATGATCGAGCCGCCGCGCGAGACGATGCCCGTCACCCGATTCGCGGTGAGCGGCACGTGGGGAAGGCGCACCCCGGCATGGATGGTGAAATAGTCCACGCCCTGCTCGGCCTGCTCGATCAGCGTGTCGCGAAACACCTCCCAGCTGAGGTCCTCGGCGATGCCGCCGACCTTCTCCAGCGCCTGGTAGATCGGCACGGTGCCGATGGGGACAGGCGAATTGCGCACGATCCAGTCGCGGATATTGTGGATGTTGCGCCCGGTGGAGAGGTCCATCACCGTGTCGGCGCCCCAGCGGATCGCCCACACCATCTTGTCCACCTCGTCCGCCACCGACGAGGTGACGGCGGAATTGCCGATATTGGCGTTGATCTTGACCAGGAAATTGCGGCCGATCGCCATCGGCTCCAATTCGCCATGGTTGATGTTGGCGGGGATGACAGCCCGCCCGCGCGCCACCTCGTCGCGGACGAATTCCGGCGTCACCACATCGGGGATGGCGGCGCCGAAATCCTCGCCGTCGCGGATGATGTCGCGGATGCGCGCGCGCAGGCCGTTCTCGCGCAGGGCGACATATTCCATCTCCGCCGTGACGATGCCGGCGCGGGCATAGGCCATCTGCGTCACCGCGCCGGATTTTGCCCGCAGCGGGCGGTGGCGCAGCGGGAAGGGGGCCACAAGCTTGTCGGCGGGGACATGGCCATTGTCCTCCGGCTTCACCGCGCGCCCGTCATAGGCCTCTACATCGCCGCGCGCGCGCACCCAGGCGTCACGCGGGCGCGCGAGGCCCGCGGTGATGTCGATGGTGGCGTCCGCGTCCGTATAGGGGCCGGAGGCGTCATAGACCGCGAGGTTGGGCTCGTTGGCCGAGGGGTGCAGCAGGATTTCGCGGAACGGCACGCGAAAGCCGCGCGCCGGGCATTCGGCATAGATCCGGCGCGAGCCGGGAATCGGCCCGGTGGCGACGCTGAGGCTGTGGGGGTTTTTGGTCGGCATGGTGGATCTCCAGAACCAGAGGTTGGGGAGATCCGGGCGTTGTGACGCTGGGGAAGGATGGCGTTGTGCATGATGCGGGCATGCCCGCGAGGCGCGACGCCATTCGGTTCCGATCCCTTCGCCGGCATGACCCGGATCAGGTTCGAAGGGTCATCGCGTTGCCCTGCCTTGCGGCACAGCCGGCGCTCTCTCAGCCCCCTAGCGGGGCTCCCCTTGGAACGGCATGATCTTCGACCAAAGTCGGCCACGGGTCAAATCCCGCCGGACCGTCACCCTGCGAACGCCGTAATTCCTGTAGATTGCTGATCGCAACGAAACGATGCCTGAGATATCGGGGGACCCATGGCCAGCACGACGTTTCCGCCCCGCACTGCGACCCGCCGCGCGTTGATCGCCGGCGCGCTTGCCGTCGGTTTGCTCGCGCCTGCCGCGGCCTCCGCCCAGGAGAATTGCGGGCGAACCGGCGCCGGCTTCGACGCTTGGCTGGCCGGCTTCAAGCAGCAGGCGGTGGCGGAAGGGGTGTCGCCGCGCACGGTGGCGGCCGCGCTGAACGGCGTGACCTATGCGCCCGACATTGTCGGCACCGATCGCGGGCAGAAGGTGTTCGGCCAGAGCTTCTTCCAGTTCTCCGACCGCATGGTCGCAAACTACCGCATCCAGCAGGGTCGCCAGAAGATCCAGAAGAACCCGGAACTGTTCAGCCGGATCGAGCAGCAATTCGGCGTCCCCGGCGCGGTGCTGGTCGCCTTCTGGGGGCTGGAGACGGATTTCGGCGCCTTCATGGGCGACAAGCAGACGATTCGCTCGGTGGCCTCGCTCGCCTGGGACTGCCGGCGGGCGGAGATGTTCCGCACCCAGCTGATGGCGGCGCTGAAGATCATCGACCGGGGCGACCTGACCGTGCAGACCATGCGCGGCCCCTGGGCGGGCGAGCTTGGCCAGTTCCAGTTCCTGCCCGACCATTATCTCAATTACGGCGTGGATTTCGACGGCGACGGGCGGGTCGATCTCATCCGCTCGGCGCCCGACGCGCTGGCTTCGGCGGCCAACTACATCAAGGCGCTGGGCTGGAAGGCCGGCCAGCCCTGGCTGGAAGAGGTCAGCGTGCCGGCCAACCTGCCCTGGGACCAGGCGGACCTGTCGATCAAGATTCCCCGCTCCCAATGGGCGCGCATGGGGGTGGTGCGGGCCGGCGGCGGCCAGCTGCCCGCCGACCAGCTTCCCGCCTCGCTGCTGCTGCCGATGGGGCGGACCGGGCCAGCCTTCCTCGTCTATCCCAATTTCGACGTGTTCACCGAGTGGAACAACTCGCTGACCTACGCCACATCAGCCGCCTATCTCGCCTCGCGCGTCGCCGGGGCGGGGCCGTTCAACCGCGGGCAGGGCGACAAGATCCCGGTGCTCTCCATGGCGCAGGCGAAGGAGTTGCAGACGCTGCTCAACGCGCGCGGCCACCATGTCGGGCGGATCGACGGCATCATCGGCGCGGCGACGCGGCAGGCGGTGAAGACCGAGCAGATGCGGCTCGGCCTGCCCGCCGATTCCTACCCGACACCGGACCTGCTGGCGGCGCTGCGCGCCGGCAAGTGAGGGCGCTACGCGGCGCCGTCATCCCGGACGGCCATTGGCCGATCCGGGACCGCTCTCCGGGGTGGAGCCGTCATTGCTGTCTTCGCTGAACTTTCCGTCCTGCGCGGGCGGGGTGAGAGGCGTTTGACGCCCAGCGATCGCGCCTGCCGCCCCGACGGAAAACGATCCCGGCTCTCCCGCCACGCTTCGGCCGGGATGACGGCGTGGAGCCGCCTCACAGCACCGGCACGCCCTGCTGCTTGGCCTTCACTTCCGGCTCGACATGGATGTTGACGAGCACGTCGGCGACCTCGGCCTCCAGCGCGTCCTCGATCCGGTCGCAGATGGCGTGCGCCTGGCTCACCGGCATGTCGCCGGGCACGACGAGGTGGAAATCGACGAAGATCATCCGCCCCGCCTGCCGCGTGCGCAAATCATGCGCCTCGATGGCGCCGGTGGCCTCGGCGGCGATGCGGCGGCGGATGCGCTCCAGCGTTTCCGCCGGCACCGCCTGGTCCATCAGCCCGCCGACGCTCTCCTTCAGCACCGACCAGCCCGACCACAGGATGTTCAGCGCGACCAGCCCGGCCAGCACGAGGTCGAGCTTCTCCCAGCCCGAGAGCGCCGCCAGCGCGACGCCGAGCAGCACGCCGGCCGAGGAGACGACGTCGGTCAGCAGGTGGCGCCCGTCGGCGGCCAGCGCGGGAGAGCGGGCGCGGCGGCCTTCGCGGATCAGCACCGCGCACCAGATGCCGTTGATGACGGTGGCGAGCGCGTTGATCGCCAGTCCCTGCGGCGAGGCATCGAAGCTGTGCGGTTCGAGCCAGCCGAGATAGACCTCGCGGAAGATGGTGATGGCGGCGACGACGATCAGCACGCCGACGATGACGGCGGAAAAATACTCGGCCTTGGCATAGCCATAGGGATGGGCGGCATCGGCCGGCTTGGCGCTGACGCGCAGCGCCACCACGGCGGCGATGGCGGTGGCGACGTTGACGATGCTTTCCAGCGCGTCCGAATACAGCGCCACGCTGCCGGTGAGCAGGAAGGCGGCGTATTTCAGCCCGAGCACCACCAGGCTGATGCCGACATTGATCAACGCGATCCGTGAGGAGAGAGCCATCGGCGCATACCCATTATGGCGCCGCGCGCCCGATGCCGTGCGCTTAGTCGCTCACTCAATAAAAAGCAAGCAGCGGCAATGACTTGCAAGTCATTCGCAGAAGCGTTTGCAGTCGCTGTCGGCGGAGGGCTTCAGGCGTTGGCGTGGCGGGGCAGCAGCGCGCCGCGGTGGCGGATGACGCGGCCGGCGAGCCGATGGCCGGCCTCGGCCGCCGCCGCCGGCACCTCGCCGGCCAGACGGGCGGCGAGATAGGCGGCATTGAAGCTGTCGCCGGCGGCGGTGGTGTCCACAGGCTCAACCGGCTGGGGGATGGGGACAAGCTGCGCGGTGCCGCCGCTGACCACCAGCGCGCCCTCGGCGCCGTTCTTCACCACGATTTCCTGCACGCCGAAGGTGGCGAGACGCTCGGCGGTGGCGGTGGGGGAGCCGTCGCCCCAGAGCCTTGCCTCGTCCTCGAAGGTCGGCAGGGCGATGGAGGTGCGCTTGAGCGCCTCGGCATAGACGGCGCGGGCGCGCGCCACGTCGCCGCGCCAGTTGCGCGGGCGGAAATTGCCGTCGAACACGATGCGGGTGCCACGCTCGCGGGCGAATTCCAGCGTCGCCAGCAGGCGCCCGAGCCCGGCATTGGAATAGAGCGAGAGGGTGATGCCGGAGAGATAGATGAGGTTGGCCTCGATCAGCGCCTCGCACACCACTTCCCAGCCGGGCATCTCGAACAGCTCGCGCGCCGGGGCGGTGTCGCGCCAATAGGTGAAGCTGCGCTCGCCCTGCGGGTCGGTGTCGATGAGATAGAGACCGGCGGTGCGGCCCGGCACCCGCGCCATCAGCCTTGTGTCGAGGCCCTCGCCCTGGGCGGAGGCGCGGATGGCGTCGGAATAGAGGTCGTCGCCGAGCGCGGTGGCATAGGCGGTCTCCACGCCGGCGCGGGCGAGATAGACGGCGGTGTTGAAGGTGTCGCCGCCGACCGACTGGCTGAAGCGCCCATCGGCGCCGCGCGCCAGCTCGACCATGACTTCGCCGATCGAAATTACCCGGGCCATGCGTCCCTCCCTGTCGCGCGTCGATTCGCGCGGGAGCCTCGCTTTATTCCACCAGCGAGGCAAGGTCGGGGCGGTTTTCCGTCCCGCGCGGGGCGGGACGGAAAGGGCCGGCTCAGAACTGGACGCCGCGGGTCAGGGCGCCGTCGACCACCAGATTGGTGCCGTAGATGAAGCTGGCCGCCGGGCTCGCCAGGAAGACGGCGGCGTTGGCGACTTCCTGCGCCGTCGCCATGCGGCCCGTGGGATTGAGCGCCAGCGCCTCGGCGTAGAGGGCCGGGTTGCCGTCCTTGATCTGGTTCCAGATGCCGCCGTCGAAATAGGTGTTGCCGGGCGAGACGGTGTTGGCGCGGATCTTCTTCGGCGCCAGCTGGTAGGCGAGGCCCTGCGTGTAGTGGATCAGCGCCGCCTTGAACACGCCATAGGGCCCGCAGGCGAAGTCGATCTCGCGGCCCGACACCGAGGAGATGGTGACGATGGAGCCGGCGGCGCTCTGTTCGAGATAGGGCATCGCGGCATTGACGAGGCGCACCGTGCCCATGAGGTCGGTGTCGAAGCCCTTCTTCCAGTGTTCCTCCTCATGGCCGACCGCCAGCGCGCTGACATTGGCGACGACGATATCGAGGCCGCCAAACGCGCTCGCCGCCTTCTCCACGAAGCCGGCAAGGGCGGCGCCGTCGGACACGTCGGCCCCGACGCCGAGCGTCTTCACGCCGCTTTCCGCCAGCCGGGCGGCGGTGGCCTCCGCCTCCCGGCCATGGCGGCTGCACACGGCGACGTCGCAGCCCTCGGCCGCCAGCGTTTCGGCGATGGCGAGGCCGATGCCCTTGGTGCCGCCGCTGACGACGGCGCGCAGTCCTTTGAGTCCGAGATCCATATTCGCTGATCCTTCACGAGCGGGGGGTGTCTCGACCCATGATCCCAACACCGCCGCCACCGCACAAGACGCCTCGCCGGTTTATCCCGGTGCGGTGTGCGGCGCCGCGTTCACGGCGCGATCATGATGATGCGCGGCGCGGTGGTGGCGGGCGCCGGCTGCGCAGGGGCGGTTGCGCTGCTTTCGGCCGGCTCTGCTGCGGGAGATGCCGGCGGCCAGCCGCCCTCGGGGGCATAGCGGGATTCGAGATCGCGGGCGCGCTGCTCATTGTGACCGATCAGGCAGATCAGCCGCTGTTCCATGACGCCCGACCCGCCCAGCCGCCCGCCAACGCTCTGCTTCGGGCCCTCGCCCTCGAACGGGGCGATGCTCTGGCATTCGAAATTGCGCCAATGGACGAAGCGCCCCTGCGATTCCTCGAATAATCCGATCCACCGCCGCCGCTGCGCCGGCTGCAGATCGGCGCGCGCCTCGATCGCCGCCGTGACCCCCTCGACGCTGCGCTGGAGTGCGCGTTCGCTCGCAACCTGCAGCGCGGTGAGGCAGTCGAGAGTGGCGCGCGGCTCGGCATGCTCGCGCCGGCACGCCGCCGCGTCGGTCGCCCACGCGGCGGGGGTGGCGGCCGCGAGCAACAGGGTCGCGGCGGCGAGTGGGCCGAGCTGGCGCGGTGTCATCATTCTCGGCCTCCGTTCGGCCCGGCGGCGTTCAGCCGGCGGGCGGCTTCCGCAGGAAGGCGTCCATGCGCTCCAGCGCGCGGGAGATGTTGGCGGCGGAATTGGCGTAGGACAGGCGGATATAGCCCTCGCCGAACACGCCGAAATCCGGCCCGCCTATGGTGGCGACTCCGGCCTCGTCCAGCAAGGCGGTGGCGAGCTTCTTAGCCGAGGCCCAGCCGGTGCCCGAGATGTTGGGGAAGGCGTAGAACGCCCCCTTCGGCACGGCGCAGCGCACGCCCGGCAGGGCGTTGAGCCCGTCCACCACCAGATGCCGGCGGTGGTCGAACTCGGCCACCATCTCGGCGACGCAGTCCTGCGGGCCGGTGAGCGCCGCCAGCGCGCCGAACTGCGCCGGTGCGTTGACGCAGGACCAGGCATTGACCGCGAGCTTGCGGGCGGCGTCGAACAGCCCTTCCGGCCACAGCGCCCAGCCGAGCCGCCAGCCGGTCATCGCATAGGTCTTCGACCAGCCATTGAGCAGGATCAGCCGGTCGCGGATTTCCGGGTAGGCGAGCAGGGTGGTGTGCGCCTCGCCGTCAAACAGGAACTGGTCGTAGATCTCGTCCGAGAGGATGGCGACGTGGGGATGGTTCGCCAGCCCGGCGACGAAGGCGTCGATCTCAGCCTTGGGCGTGACGCCGCCGGTCGGGTTGGCCGGGGAGTTGAGGATGACGAGCCGGGTGCGCTCGGTGATGAGCGACAGCGCTTCGGTAGCGGAGAAGCCGAAGCCGTTCTCCTCGCGCACCGGCACCGGGATCGGGGTGGCGCCGGTGAACTCGATCATCGAGCGGTAGATGGGAAAGCCGGGGTCGGGATAGAGGATTTCCGCGCCCGGCTCGCCCAGCATCAGGATGGCCGAGAACATCGTCACCTTGCCGCCGGGCACGATCATCACCCGGCCGGGGTCGATGTCGAGGCCGAAGCGGCGGTGAATGTCGCCCGCCACCGCCTCGCGCAGCGGCTGGATGCCGACGGACGGGGTGTAGCCGTGCTGGCCCTCGCGCAGCGCCTTGATGGCGGCCTCGACAATATGATCGGGCGTTGAGAAATCGGGCTGGCCGATGCCGAGATTGATGATGTCGCGCCCTTGTGCCGCCAGAGCGGCGGCGCGCGCCAGCACGGCGAAGGCGTTTTCCTCGCCGATCCGGTCGAAGGCCGCGACAGGGTGGAGGGGCAGGCGGGCTGGCGTCATCATGTCCTCGTTCGGGTTCCGTTAGAGTGCGATCCGATCAGATTGGACCAATCTGATCGGTAAATTGCCCTCTAACTCTAAGATAGAGAACGCGTTATCCGATCAGCTTGCGATGCAAGCTGATCGGCGCGTGCTCTAGCGTTTCCGTTGGCGCGGCGCATCAAAGCTCTTGCAGTCTTTCGCATTCGTGTCACACGGGAGCGGGGCGAGGTTCAAGGGGTTGCGCCGGCTGGACCGGCGAGGGCCGGTGGCGTGACTGCCGGCGCGTGAGTTGGGTAAGACGCTGATGGGTGTGCCGCACGACCAGACCTCCGCGCCGCAGGCACTGCCCCTGGGCGCTCCTGTCGACACCGCGCCGGCGCTGCGGCCCGCGCGCACCGTCCTCACCGGCCGGTTCGTCGACCTGGTGCCGTTCGATCTCGCCGCGCATGGCCCGGCGCTGTTCGCCGCCAGCCATGGGCCGGAGCGCGAGGCGCTCTTCGCCTATCTGCCGACCGGCCCCTATGAGGATTATGCCGCCTTCGCCGCCTATTACGGCGCGGCGGCCGAGCGCGACGATCCGCTGATGTTCGCGATTGTCGACAAGGCGAGCGGGGTCGCGGTCGGCCACGCGACCTATCTGCGGATCGACCCGGTCAACCGGACGATCGAGGTCGGCCATATCCTCTACACCCCGGCGCTGATGCGCACGCCGGGCGGCACCGAGGCGATGTATCTCATGGCCCGGCATGTGTTCGAAACGCTCGGCTACCGCCGCTATGAGTGGAAGTGCAACGCGCTGAACGCCCCCTCGCGCCGGGCGGCGGAACGCTATGGCTTCCGCTTCGAGGGGCTGTTCCGCCACCATATGGTCGTCAAGGGCCGCAATCGCGACACCGCCTGGTTCTCGATTCTTGCCGAGGAATGGCCGCAGATCGCGGTGGCGATGGAAGCCTGGCTGGCGCCGGAGAATCTCGACGCGGCGGGCCGGCAGATGGTGTCGCTCTCCGTGCTCAATGCGCGCGCGCTTGAGGTGGAGGGCCGCACGCTGCGCCGCGCCGACCTTTCCGATCTGGCCGCCGTGGAGACGCTGCAGCGCGCGGCCTATGCCCGCAACCGCATCCTGCTCGGCGTCGAGCCGGTGCCGCTGCTGTGGGATTATGCCCGCGTGTTCCGCGAGCGGGAGGTGTGGGTGCTGGAGGGCGCCGACGGCATCGTGGCCGTCGCCATCCTTCACCCGCGCGACGCGGACCTTCTGGCCGACAGCCTCGCCGCCTGCCCGCGGGCGCAGGGCTTCGGCCATGGCAACCTGCTGCTGGCGGCGGCCGAGGCGCGGGCGCGCGCGCTCGGGCGGGACACGGTGCGGCTCTACACTGGCGAGCCGCTCTCGGCCAACATCAACTGGTACCGCCGCAAGGGCTACGCCATCGAGCGGGTGGAGCAACTGCCCGACCGGCGGCTGGTGCATATGGCCAAACCGCTGGCCGCGCCGGTGGCAAACCCGCTGGCTTGAGGGCGGTGCGCGGGCGTTCCGCGCGCGCTTTCCTTGCGCCAGAGCGCGGATGGCTTACATTCGGCGCGGGTATTCGCCCTGAACCTGTGCTGTTGGACGTTCGACGATGAGCTATGTAGAGGCGGCCGGCGCGCCGCTGCGCAAGACCGGCCATATCAAGCTGCATGGCCCGGAAGGCTTTGCCGGCATGCGCAAGGCGGGGCAACTGACGGCGCAGGCGCTCGATCTCGTGCATGAGCTGGTGGCGCCCGGCGTTTCCACCGAGGCGATCGATCGGCTGGTGTTCGAGTTTGCCATGGACCATGGCGCGCTGCCGGCGACGCTGATGTATCGCGGCTACCGCAAGTCCACCTGCACCTCGATCAACCATGTCGTCTGCCACGGCATCCCGAACGACAAGCCGCTGCGCGAGGGCGATATCGTCAATGTCGACGTGACGCTGATCGTCGATGGCTGGTATGGCGATTCCAGCCGCATGTACCCGGTGGGCGAGATTCCCCGCCGCGCCGAGCGGCTGCTCGACGTGACCTATGAGTCGCTGATGCGCGGCATCGCCGAGGTGAAGCCGGGCAAGCATGTCGGCGACATCGGTGCGGCGATCCAGGATTTCGTCGAGCCGCTGCATATGAGCGTGGTGCGCGATTTCTGCGGCCATGGCGTCGGCCAGATCTTCCACGACGAGCCGAACATCGTCCATGTCGGCCGACGCGGCGACGGGCCGGAGCTGATGCCCGGCATGATCTTCACCATCGAGCCGATGATCAATCTCGGCCGCCCGCATGTGAAGGTGCTTTCCGACGGCTGGACGGCGGTGACGCGCGATCGCTCGCTCTCCGCCCAGTTCGAGCACACGGTGGGGGTGACGGAGACGGGGTGCGAGATCTTCACGCTCTCGCCCAAGGGCTATCACAAGCCGATCTTCAGCAACGACTGAGCGAGGCGGGAGCCCGCATGGCGCGTAACCGAGCCGGGCGCAGCGGCGGCCGTGACGACCTGCCGGCTGATCCTGATTCAGCCGCCGCGCCGGCCGGCTTCGCCGAGGCGGAGCCGCACTTTCTCGGCCATCGCGAGCGGTTGCGCGAGCGCTTCCGCAAGGCGGGCGGCGAGGCGCTGCCCGATTATGAACTGCTGGAGCTGGTGCTGTTCCGCGCCGTCGTGCGGGCGGATGTGAAGCCGCTGGCCAAGGCGCTGATCGACCGATTCGGTTCCTTCGCCGAGGTGGTCGGCGCCCCGCCCGGGCGGCTGCGCGAAGTGAAGGGGGTCGGCGAGGCGATCGTCACCGAGCTGAAGCTGATCGGCGCGGCGGTGGAGCGGGTGACGCGCGGCCAGGTGCGCGCCCGCCCGGTGCTGTCCTCCTGGAGCGCGGTGATCGCCCATTGCCGGGCCAGCATGGCCTTTGTCGAGCAGGAGCAGTTCCGCATCCTGTTCCTCGACAAGCGCAACCAGCTCATTCTCGACGAGGTGCAGCAGCGCGGCACGGTGGACCATACCCCGGTCTATCCCCGCGAAGTGGTGAAGCGGGCGCTGGAAGTGGCGGCGAGCGCCATAATCCTTGTGCACAATCACCCGAGCGGCGATCCCACCCCGTCCAATGCCGACATCCAGATGACCAAGACCATCATCGACGTGGCCAAGCCGCTCGGCATCGAGGTGCATGACCACATCATCGTCGGCAAGGACGGCCATGCCTCCTTGCGCGGGCTGCGGCTGATCTGAGGCGCGTCAGCGCGGGCCGGACAGCGGCTTTGCCTCCGGATCAATCTGCCGCGCGGCGCGCAGGCCGGATTCGATCGCGCCCTCGACCCAGCCGGTCTTAAGCGTGGTGAAATCGCCGGCGAAATGGATGCGCCCTTCCGGCGCGGTCCATTCCTTCACCATCCAGCCCCCGCCGATCGGGGTCGAGCCGAAGGAGCCGCGAATCCAGGGCTGTTCGCTCCAGGCGAAATCGCTGACGCTGAGCACGTCGCCGAGAAGCCCCGGCAGGTCTTGCTGGAAGGCGTCGACCACGCGCTGGGCGCGCACGTCGCGGGGGGCGTCGAGCACCAGGTCGGCGTTCGGGCCGTTGAGGTAGAAGAACCCGCTGCCATGGCCACCCGGCTCGTTGCCGGTGATGTCGATGAAGCGCTCCCATGGCCGGTCGCCGCCCGCCATCGGCCAGCCACGCACATTCTGGGCGAGCCAGGTAGGCTCCCGGGTCTTGACGATGACCTTGACTGTCTTGTCCCATTCCATCTCGGCGAACATGCGCGCCTTGCCGGCCGACCAGGCGGGCGTGACCTCGATCTCGTCGATCACGCTGAAGGGAATGGTGGAGACGACGGCGTCGCCGGTGAATTCCTTGCCGTCCTTCGTGCCGACGCGGATTCGCGTGCCGGTCTGGTCGATGGTCGTCACCTCAGCGTCGAGGACGATGTTGCCACGGCCGAGCGCGTTCGCCATCGCCATGGGCAGGCGCTGGTTGCCGCCCAGGATGCGGAAGACGTTCTGGTCGCCGAAATGATAGGCGAGGTCGGGAATGATGCTCAGTGTCTGCGCGAAGGGGGTGAAGGTGCCGCCATGCGCCGCGAGCAGCTTGAGGAAGTCCGGGGAAGCGCCGACGGGGCGCAGCAGGTCTTCCAGAGTGATGTCGTCGAGCCGGTCGAGCAGGTCCGTATTCGGCCAGTCCGGCTGCAGGACCGTCTCGGTGTCGAGGCCGGCGCGGAACAGATAGCGGTTGAGGTTCGCCGCCACCGTGACGTTGCGCTCCTCGGCCGAGAGCGCCCACGGCCAATCCGACACATTGGCCGACTTCACCGTCTTGCCGTCGACCATATAGACCGGCAGCCCGTCATTCAGGCTGAGCAAGGGCAGGTTGAAATGGCGGATATAGTCCAGCACCAGAGGCATGTTGGAGCGGAAATGGCCGCCGCCGGCCTCGGTGAACATGCCATCGCCCAATGGCAACGACAGCAGGCGCCCGCCGATGCGTCCCTGCCGCTCGATCACCGTCACCTTGTGTCCACGGCGCTGCAGCGCCAGGGCGGCGGTGAGGCCGGACATGCCGGCGCCGAGGACCAGGACCTCGATGCTGCGCGCCGCCGGGCTCTGCGCCAGGGCGGGGGCACCCAGCCGCGACGCTGCCAGTACGCCGATGCTGGCCGCCGTGCCGGTCAGCAGGCTGCGTCTCGAAAATCTGCGGGAGGAAGTGTCGGTCGCCATCAGCCTGCATGCTCCGCCTTGCGTTGCGGTCTCCTAGCAGGAGTGCGCCGAGAAATCTCCGGGTGGTTGGAGCGCGATCGGATCAAATTGAACCAGTCTGATCGCTAATGCGCCCCCTGGCTCGAAGATCGAGACCGCTTAGGCAATCCGCGTCCGTTGCAGGCTGACAGGCGGATGCTCCAGCGACCGGGCGGGGGCTGTCACGGCCGGCTGAGCAGAAGCGGTGTTCCCTCTTCCGGCGGCACCTTCTCCCAGCCGCCATCTTCCTGCGCGGCGAAGCGCAGGCCCTCGCCACGGGCGGTGAGCAGCACCAGGCTGCCGCTGTCGAGGCGCCAGCGGTCCGGTGCCAGCGCGACAAAGCGGGCCGGGCAGCCGGGCATGAGCCGGGCGCGGAACGTGCCGCCGCCGGCATCCGTATCGGTGAGTTCCAGCCGGCACAGCGGCTGGCCCGCCGTCTCGGCGATGTCCCAGGCGCCGACAAGATCGCCGGCGTGCAGGCCGGGATCGGCGAGGCGGGGATTGACCAGGAAATAGACGCCATCGCCCTCGCGCAGCGCCTCCCAGGTGCCGCCCACGCCTTCGGTGAACTCGGCCACCAGCCCGCCGTCCGGCCCGTGCAGGCGGATGGCATGGCCGGGGCCGGGCGCCCAGGAGGCGATGTCGACGCTGAACAGGATCGCGCTGGCGCAGGCGGCGCGATCCAGCGTCAGCGCAAAGCGCTCCGGCGCGGCGCGCGTGCGGCCCAGCGGCGTATCGGACAGCGCGATCGGGCACACGCGGTCACCATCGGCATTGGTCAGCCGGTAGTCGGCGGCCAGCGCCCCGGCCGAGGGCAGGGCGGCTTCCTGCGCCGCGGCCCGGTCCGCGCGCATCACGGTGAGGGCGCCCAAGGTGAGCGCGCAAAACGCGAGCGCGGCGCCGCGCCGCCATGCGCCGCGATCAGGCCTGCTGGGCGCGCGCATCGGCATCGTCCCTCAACCGGCCCGGTTGACCGGCGTCTCCGGCACCGGCGTCAGCACCGGCTCGCCGGCCGCCCAGGCGCGGAGATTGTCGACCACCAGCTGGCCCATGGCGTCGCGGGTGACATGGGTGGCGGAAGCGACATGCGGCAGCAGTACCACATGGCTCATGCCGATCAGCGCCTCCGGCACCTGCGGTTCGTTGGCGAACACGTCGAGGCCGGCGGCGGCGATGGTGCCATCTGCTAGCGCGGCGATCAGCGCCGGCTCGTCGACCACCGAGCCGCGCGCGACATTGATCAGCACGCCCTTCGGCCCGAGCGCGGCCAGCACCTCGGCATTGATCATGCGCTCGGTTTCCGCCCCGCCGGGCACGATGACGATGAGCGCATCGACCGCCTTCGCCAGCCCGATCAGATCGGGATAATGGGTGTAGGGCACATCCGCCACCTTGCGGCGGCTGTGATAGGCGATGGGCCGGCCGAAGCCTTCCAGCCGGCGGGCGATGGCGCGACCGATGCGCCCCATGCCGACAATGCCGAGGGTGCGGTCGCGCAGGGTGGCGGTCAGCGGGAAGCCGCCGGAAGGCCACTTGCCTTCCCGCAGATGGCGCTCGGCCTGCGGGATCTGCCGGATGGTGGCGAGCAGCAGCCCGAGGGTGAGATCGGCCACCTCGTCGTCCAGCACGCCGGGGGTGTTGGTGACGACGACGCCGCGCCGACCGGCGGCCTCGGCATCCACCGAATCATAGCCGACGCCGAAATTGGCGACGATCTCCAGTGCCGGCAAACGGGCCATCAGCGCGTCCGTTACCCGGCGGGCACCGCCGCCGGTGGAGCCGACCCCGGTGGCCACCGCGCGGATGCGTGGGCCGACCTCGGCCAGCATGGCCTCGGCGTCGGGCGCGTCGAGCCGGTGAACGGTGAAGTGCTCGTTCAGCTGCGCCTCGATCATGCCCATCATCGGGCCGGTCTGGAGAAGGTCGGGGCGGCTGGACATGGGGCACTCCTCAGGGCAAAGGGGCGGCTATTCCTGCCTAAAGCCCGGCCGGATACAAGCCCCTCTCGGACCCAGCGTTCCGCGCGCCCTCAGGCCGGCTCTTCTTCCAGCCCATCCTCGGCGTCCTCGTCGGCCTCGGAAGAGACGGCGCCCAGCTGGGTCGAGAGGTTGCGGTCGATCTTGCGCAGCATCTTGCGAAAGCGCTTGCGGTCCTTGCCATCGAGGCCGGCGGTCATCGTGTCCTCGATCGAATCGGAGATCGCGTCGATCGCCTCGGCCCGGTGGCGCCCTTCCTCGGTGAGGTGGACCCGCACCAGCCGGGCATCGCCTTCCGAGGCGCGGCGCACCAGCAACCCCTGGGCGGAGAGCCGGCCGACCGTCTTGGAGGCGGTGGGGGGACGAACCTTCAGCGCGGCGGCGAGCTCGGTCATGGTGCGCCCGTCGGTCTCGCAGAGCAGCTTGAGCACCGTTTCCTGACCGGGAAACAGGCCGATATCCTGAAGACGGCGCGCTGCCAGGGCGCGCTGGAGCCGGGCCACATGATGCAGCCTCTGGCCAATCTTCTTGTCGAACCCGTCCTTCATGGGCGCCCCTGCGATCCAAAACACGCCACGGTACCATTATCTAATGCGAAAATAACGCATTGCCGTGACACAAAACCAGATGCAACCAAAGGTCGCGCCCAGGGAGGCTGCGTTGGGGTGCTGCGTTGCCCGCCGCTCTCACACCCGGGCGAAGCGGGCCTCGACCTTGGCGAGGAAGGCGGCGCGGCGCTCGGCGCTGACGGAATCCATGCTGTGCAAGGCCAGCCAGAGTTTCGCCGCGCGCGGATGCGCGATCGCGCCGACGCCATCGAGCAGGATTCGCCGGCCCGGCTGACCGATCCACAGCCACCAGTACCAGGGCGAGCCGAGCGAGGTGACGGTGGCGACGAAGCGGATATTGGTGAGCCGGCGTTCGAGCGGTCGATTCGGCTGGGGCATGCCGAAGGTCTCGTGCGGCACCAGCACCCGGTCGAGCCACCCCTTGAGCATGGCGGGCGGCCCGTACCACCAGGTGGGCGCGACGAAGATGAGTGCCTCGGCCTGTTTCACCCGGTCGAGATAGCCGGCAATCGGCAGCACATTGGTCCCGGGCTCATGATAGGCCAGCCGCTCGTCGCGCCCCATCACCGGGGCGAAGCCGTCGGCGTAGAGGTCGAGCAGGTCCACCTCGTGCCCGGCGGCCGTCAGCCCGCGGATCACCGCGTCGCGTACGCCGGCGGTGAAGCTCGCCGGGACCGGATGGCAATAGACCACAAGCGCACGCATCAGCCGGCCTCTCCCGCGTCGCGGCCGTCAAGGCCTGGGAAAAGATAGGTGCGGCCGGTGGCGAAGTCGAATTCCGGGTTCTCCCAGGCGATCATCTTGCCGGGGTTGAGCAGGCCTTTCGGGTCGGCCTCGTGTTTGAAGGCAAGCTGCGCCGGGTCGGTCTGTTTCATGCCGCCTTCCTCCAGCGTGTAGCGGTGCGGATTGAACACCGGGATGCCCAGCTCCTCATGCAGGGCAATGATGGCGTCGAGCCGCTCCTCGATGGTGTAGTGCACCAGCGGCAGGCCGAAACAGGTGATCCTCCCGTCGAAACGGACGAATTCCAGATGCGCCGGCACCTCGTCGCCGAGACGGGAATGGATGCGCGCCACCCGCGCCAGCGGGTCGGGATGCGGGTAGAGCGTCTGCAGATAGGTGATGGCGGGATCGACCCGCAGCGCCCGCAGCGTCGTGTGGTTCCAGGCCAGCTCGTAGAGCGGCGGCAGGCCCTGGCGGTCGGCCTCGGCGAGCAGGTCGGAGCGGAACAGCATTCTCCCGCCCCGGCGGGCGGTGAAGCTCTCGAACGCGGCGCGGCCCATCGGCGCCAGCATGACCAGCACGACGTGCATCCCCTCCGGCAGAAAGCGGCGGTGACGCAGGAAGGCGGTCTGCGGGATCGGCGCGGCGATGACGGAGACGAGCTTCTTCAGGATGGCGTCCTGCTCGCCCAACGCCTGGGCGTAGGCGGCGGCGTCGGCGAAATCGGTGAAGCCGATCATCGCCTCGGTCCAGTCATAGGCGGCGGCGAGCGGCATCTCGACGTCGAGAATAATGCCATTGGTGCCATAGGCATGGGCGATCTTCTGCACCTCCTCGCCGGAAAGGGTGAGGATCCGCGGGCTCGCCTCCATCGTCGCGATCCGCAGCGAGAGGATGTTGCCGAGGTCGCGCAGCCCGCCCCAGCTGATCGACCCGACCCCGCCGGAGCCGCCGGCGATGAAGCCGCCGATCGAGGCGGTGCGGTAGGTGGAAGGGTGCAGCCGCAACTCCTGCCCGCTCGGGGCGCAGGCGGCGTCGATGTCGGCCATCAGGGCGCCGGCCTGCGCCCGCACCCGGCCGGGGGCGATCTCCAGCACCTTGTCGAGGCGTGAGAGGTCGAGCACCAGCCCGCCGGCCAGCGGCATCGCCTGGCCGTAATTGCCGGTGCCGGCGCCGCGCGGGGTGACGGGGACGCCGAGTGCGAAGCAGGCGGCGAGGATGCGCAGCACCTCGTCCTCGCTGGCCGGTGCGGCAAGGAGGTCGCCGATCACCCCGTCGAGCTGGCGTTTCAGCGTCGGCGAGTACCAGTAGAAGTCGCGGCTCTTCTGGCGCAGGAGGGCGGTGTTGTCCTCAAGACGGATGCCCTCCAGCCGGGCCTTGAGGGCGGAAAGGTCATATCTCACGCGGGGCGCTCCATCAGGTCGTCGAGTTCCGCGTAGTCGGGCGGCGTGGTGTTGATGGCGCGCCCGTCGCGCAGCACGATGCGGTCGGCTTGCGGGCGGGACAGCCATTCATTGAGGCTGCGCGCCGGGAAGAGCGAGAGGTCGGCGCGGGCGCCCTCGGCCAGCGAGCCGGCCGCCACGCCCATATGGGTGGCCGGCGTGCGGGCGATACTGGCCATCCACGCGCCATGGGGGTGGTCGAGATGGGCGATGCGGACGGCCTCCCGGTAGACTTCCACCAGGTCGAGATCGCCATAGGCAAAGAACGGGTCGCGCGTGTTGTCGCTGGCGACCATGACGGGAATGCCGCGCGCGTTCATCTCCTGCAGCAGGGTAACGCCGCGCCAGCGCGGGGTGCGGCCCCCCTGCCGGTCCTGGAGATAGAGGTTGCACATGGGCAGCGAGACGACACGGATGCCGGCCTGCGCCACAAGGTCGAGCGTGCGGTCGATTTCTTCGTCGTCCGTCACCGCCAGCGCGCAGCAATGGCCGGCGAGGATAGGCCCCTCGAAGCGCCGCTCCAGCGCCATCCGCGCCAGCAGGTCGAGCCCGCGCCCGTCGCGGTCGCGCTCGTCGACATGCAGATCGAGCGCCAGGCCGAAGCGCTCGGCGGCCTCGAACAGCCGCGCCAGCCCGGCGTCGAGACGGGGCGTGACATAGGTATAGGCGCCGAGCAGGCCGCCATGCTGGCGCACCAGATCGAGCACGGCCGTGAAGGCGGCGTCGTCGAGCACGCTGTCGATCGCGGTCAGGCCCACCCCCTGCAGCTCGATCCGCCCGCGCCAGGCCTCCCGCATCTGGGCGAAGACCTTCCAGGCGCCGGCGGCGCGCGGGCCGTCGGAATCGATATGTGTGCGGATCGCCACCGTGCCGTGGGCATAGGCGCAGCGCAGGGCGAAGTCGAAGCGGCGGCTGATGTCTTCCTCGCTCCAGTTCGCCGCCCGATCCGCCGCCACGGCCCGCACCGCGCCGTCGAAGCTGCCATCCGGGTTCGGTGCGCGCTTCCAGATGAAGCCTTTGTCGAGATGGGTGTGGATGTCGACGAGGCCGGGCAGCACCAGCCGGTTCTGGAGATCGAGGCGCGGGCCGGCGTCGTTCAGCGTGCCGGCCGGCGCGAGGCGGGCGAGGCGCGGCCCTTCAAGCGCGATGTCGAGCGCCACCAGCCCCTCCGCATCCGCCGGCCCGGCGAAGTCGGGGACGAGGCAGGCGGGCACCCGCGCATGGGCGAGCACGAAGGCGGCGGGGGGAGCCTTGAGATCGGGTATCGTCACGTCCGGCCACCGAGTTCGCTCTCATGCCAGCGCCGCAGCACCAGCCAGGAGAGCAGGCTCAGCGCGGCATAGATGAGGATGCCGGTGAGCGAGATGAGGAGGAGCGCCGCGAACAGGCGCGGAATATTGAGCCGGTAGGCGGATTCGACAATGCGGAAGGCAAGGCCCGACCCTTGTCCCGCCGAGCCGGCGGCGATCTCGCCGACCACCGCGCCGATCAGCGCCAGCCCGCCGGCAATGCGCAGCCCGCCGAGGAAATAGGGCAGGGCGGTGGGCAGTTTCAGCTGCGCCAGCGTCTGCCAGCGCGTGGCGCCGGACAGGCGGAACAGGTCGCGCAGGTTGGGATCGACCGAGTTCAGCCCCAGCGTGGTGTTGGACAGCACCGGGAAGAAGGCGACGATCCAGGCGCAGAGCAGCACCGCGGCATCGGTGGAGAGATAGATCAGCATCAGCGGCGCCACCGCGATGACGGGCGTCACCTGCAGGATGACGGCGATCGGAAACAGCGAGAACTCGACGATCCGGGCACTGGCGAACAAAAGTGCCAGCGCCACCCCGCCGGCCACCGCCAGCGCCAGCGCGATCACCGTGGTCCGCAGCGTCACCAACATCGAGGCGAACAGCACGGCGCGGTCCTCGACCAGCGTTTCCAGCACCACGCCGGGCGCCGGCAGCACATAGGGCGGCAGATTGTTGAGCTTCACCACCAGCGCCCAGGCGAGGACGAGCGCCGCCAGCACGCCCAGGGGCAGGAGCCAGCGCAGCGGCGAGGTGGCCATGCCCGCCTCCGCTACGGCGCGTCCATCGCCCGGGCGAGGGCGAGGGAGGTTTCGCGGCACAGGCCCGCATATTCCGGCGAGGTGCGGAAGGTCTCGTCGCGCGGCTGGTTCGGGTCGATGACGAGTTCGGCAGAGACGCGCCCCGGCCGGGCACAGAACACCAGGATGCGCGAGGACAGGTAGACCGATTCGAACACCGAATGGGTGACGAAGACGATGGTGCAGCGCAGGCGCCGCCACACTTCAAGCAGGTCGTTGTTGAGCTTGAAGCGGGTGATCTCGTCCAGCGCGGCGAAGGGTTCGTCCATCAGGAGCAGGCGCGGCTTGGTGACGAGCGCGCGGGCGATGGAGACGCGCATCTTCATGCCGCCTGACAGTTCGCGCGGATAGGCGTCGCGAAAGGCGGAGAGGCCGACCAGCTCCAGCGCCTCCAGAATGGCGGGCTCGGCCTCGCGCCGCCCGATGCCGGCGAGCTTGAGCGGCAGATGCACATTGCCGAACACGCTGGCCCAGGGCATCAGCGTCGGTTCCTGGAAGACGAAGCCGATGGAGTGCGGCTCGCTGGCGCGACGGCCTTTTTCGTTCTCGTCCCATTCCAGCCGGCCCTCGCTCGGCTCGGTGAGCCCGGCGATGAGGCGCAGCGCGGTCGACTTGCCGCAGCCGGAAGGGCCGAGCAGCGAGACGAATTCGCCCGCGCGGACCTCCATGTCGAGACCGTCCAGCGCGGTGACGGCATTGGCGAAACGCTTGCCGACGCCGGAAAGGCGCAGCAGCGGCGCCCCGTCCGCCGCCGGGCGGGTCACGCTCTCACGCGCCACAGCGCTCATCTCAGCCACGCGGGCGGCCCCATAGGCGTGCGCTCGTGTCGGGGAGGCCTCATTTCGGCGCCAGCTCCTTGCCGACGCCCTTGTTGACGAATTGCAGCGTGTAGGACTTGGCGTAGTCGATGCCCGGCTCCAGCACCTTGGCCTTCACCATCGTGTCGTAGAACCCCTTCATCCGCGCATCGGTCATCGCGCCGATGCCGAGCGTGGCGGTGTCACCGGAATCGACGATGCCATATTCCTTCATCTTGGCGATGGAGAAGGCGATCATGGCGTCGGTGATCTCGGGATTGTCCTGTTTGATCAGCGCATTGGCCTTGGCGTTGTCGCCGTAGAGGTAATTGTACCAGCCGATAATCGAGGCATCGACGAAGCGCTGCACCAGATCGGGATTCTGCTTCACCAGCTCGTTGCGCGTCTCGATCGTGGTGGCATAGGTCTGGAAGCCGTAATCGGCGAGGAGGAACAGCGTCGGCTTGAAGCCGCCCTGCTGCTCGATCGCATAGGGCTCGGAGGTGATGTAGCCCTGCATGGCGCTGTTCTTGTCGACGAGGAACGGCGCGGCGTTGAAGGTGTAGGGCTTCACCTGGTCCTCGCTGAAGCCGTAGGCATCGACCAGCCATTGATAATAGCTCGCCAGCCCTTCCTTGGAGATGAACAGGGTCCGCGTCTTCAGCTGCTGGAATTCGGTGACGTCGGGATGGGCGATCAGGACCTGCGGGTCCTTCTGGAACAGGGCGGCGACCACCTGGGTCGGGATTTCCTCGACCACGGAGGAAATCGACTGCAGCATGTTGCCGCCCATGTAGAAGTCGATCTTGCCGACCGGCAGCAGCAGCCGGTTATTGGCCTGCGGTCCGCCCGGCAGGATGGTGACGTTCAGCCCGTATTTCGCATAGGTGCCGTCGGCGAGCGCCTGGTAGAAGCCGCCATGCTCGGCCTGGGCCACCCAGTTGGTGCCGAACGTCACCTTGTCCGCCGCCCGTGCCGGAACGGCGCTCAGCAGGGTGGCGGCCACCAGCGCACCCAGCGCGGCGAGGGGGAAGAGGGAACGCAAGCGCGACAGACGCGGGCGCATCGAAATCTCCATCCGGCTGAGAAGGGCGGTGCGTGACGAAACCCATGCCCTCATGATAGGCGAGCTTAATCGTCATGCACATATGCTGCGGCGATTAGACTGTGCATGCGCCGCATCGGCCGGCAAAGGTCCGGTTGGCCAAACCCGAGAACACCGTCCATGCTCCGTCACCTCGTGCCCCCCGCCATTCGCCGCCCCTTCGCCCGCTACAGCCATGCCGTCGAGATACCGGCGGGGGCGCGGCTGCTTGTGGTCTCCGGCCAGCTCGGCATTTCGCCCGACGATGTGATTCCCGAGGACGCGGAGGCCCAGGCCGCGCTATGCCTTGCCGCCATCGAGGCCTGCCTCATCGAGGCGGGGATGGCGCGTGGGGATATCGTGCGGCTGAACGCCTATGTCACCGACCGCGCCCATATGCCCGGCTACATGGCGGCGCGCGACCGCTTCATCGCCGATCCGCCGCCGGCCTCGACGCTGATGATCGTCTCCGGCTTCACCCGGCCCGAGTTCAAGGTCGAGATCGAGGCGCTGGCCGCGCGGGCCGATTGAGCCTAGAACCCGCCCATTCCAACGACCGGACCTGCCGCCATGCCCCCCAAACGCTTCTGGACCGAACTCAGCTGGACCGACTTCGCGCAAGGCGACACCGAGAACTGGATCGCCGTGCTGCCGGTGGCGGCGGTGGAGCAGCACGGGCCGCATCTGCCGGTGGGCGTCGATGCCTTCATCGGCGAGGGCTATTTGAGGGAAGTGGCGCGGCTGCTGCCCGACGACATTCCCGCGCTGTTCCTGCCGATGCAGGCGATCGGCAAGTCGAACGAGCACCTCGATTTCCCCGGCACGCTGACGCTCTCGGCCGAGACGGTGATCCGCGCCTGGACCGAGATCGGCGAGAGCGTCCACCGCGCCGGGGTGCGCAAGCTGGTGCTGGTCAATTCGCATGGCGGCAATGTGCCTATACTCGACATCGTGGCGCGCGAGTTGCGGGCCCGGCTCGGCATGCTGGCGGTGATGGTGTCCTGGCATCGCTTCGGCTACCCGGACGGCCTGTTCACCGCGCAGGAGCGCCAGCACGGCATCCATGCCGGCGGGGTGGAAACCTCGCTGATGCTGGCCTTCCGGCCCGACACGGTGCGGACGGACGAGGTGCGCGACTTTCCCCCGGTGACGCTCGCCATGGAGCAGGAATTCGCCTTCCTGCGCGCAGGCTCCCCGGCCGGCTTCGGCTGGATGGCGCAGGATATCCACCCCACCGGCGCGATGGGCGATGCCACCGAGGCGAGCCTTGAGAAGGGCGAGGTCTGCGCCCTCTACGGCGCCCGGGCCTTTGTCGAACTACTCGGCGACGTCCATCGCTTCGACCTGTCGCGGCTGCCGGCGGGCCCGCGCGGCGAGATGGCGCGTTGATGGAAGGCTCGGTCGCGCGCACCGGCTTGCACAGCCGGAAACTGAACCTCGAGGCGGCCCGCGCCTATGCGGGGCAGGTGCTGGAGCGCTTTGGCACCTCGCCCGGCAATGCCGCCCTTACCGCTGACGCGCTCGTGCGCGCCGAGGCGGACGGGCTCGGCACGCATGGCCTCACCCGGCTGCCCAGCTACAGCGCCATGGCGGCGGCCGGCAAGATCGACGGCCATGCGGCGCCAAAGATGCGGCGTGTCGCGCCTTCGGTGCTGGCGGTGGATGCCGGCAATGGCTTCGCCTACCCCGCGCTCGCGCTCGGCCTGCCGGCACTGGCCGCGCTGGCGCGCGAGAGCGGCGTGGCGCTGATGGCGGTGCGGCGTTCCAGCCATTTCGGCGTCGCCGGCCAGCCGGTGGAGGCGCTCGCCAATGAGGGGCTGGTCGGCCTCGCCTTCTCCAACGCCTCCGCCTCCATCGCGCCCTGGGGCGGCAAGCGGGCGGTGTTCGGCACCAACCCGATCGCCTTCGCCACGCCGCTTAAGGGCCGGGCGCCGGCGGTGGTCGATCTCTCCGTCGCCAAGGTGGCGCGCGGGAACATTCTCGCCGCCGTGCAGCGCGGCGAGGCCGCGATTCCCGAGGGCTGGGCCTATGACCGCGAAGGCAACCCGACCACCAATGCCAAGGCCGGGCTCGCCGGCACCATGGTGCCGATGGGCGAGGCCAAGGGCACGGCGCTCGCCTTCATCATCGAGGTGATGGCGGCGGCGCTGACCGCCTCGACCTTCTCCTTCGACGCGCCGAGCTTCTTCGACGGTGCGGGGCCGCCGGCGGCGGTCGGCCATGTGGTCATCGCCATCAATCCCGGCGCGGTGGCGGGGGATGCCTATCTCGACCATCTCGAGCGCCTGGCGCTGACGATAGAGGGCGAACCCGGGGCGCGGCTGCCGGGCACGCGGCGGCTTCTCAACCGTGAGCGCGCCGCGCGCGAGGGCGTGACCCTGACGGTCGGGGTGCAGCGGGCGCTGGCGCAGATGGGGTTCGTGGAGCCGGCCGGGGTCGGCGGCGTGGCCTGACAGCAAAAAGGCCCGGGCATGCCCGGGCCTTTCGCACGTCGTGGCGCCGGACCGGCGCCCCGCTCACTTATAGGCGGCGATCGCCTTGAGGATCAGCTCGCGGGCGCGCTCCGGGCCTTCCCAGCCAGCGACCGTGACCGTCTTGCCCTTCTCCAGATCCTTGTAGTGGGTGAAGAAGTGGCCGATCTGCTCGATGATCAGCGGGGGCAGGTCTTTGTAGCTCTTGACCGCGGAATGGTAGGGATAGACCGAGTCCGCCGGCACGGCGAGGATCTTCTCGTCGCCGCCCTTCTCGTCGGTCATCATCAGCACGCCGATCGGCCGGCAAGCGATGACGCAGCCCGCGAGCAGCGGGATCGGCGAGATCACGATCACGTCGATCGGATCGCCGTCATCGCCGAGCGTGTTCGGGACGAAGCCGTAATTGCCCGGGTAGAACATCGGCGTGTGCAGGAAGCGGTCGACGAACAGCGCGCCCGATTCCTTGTCGATCTCGTACTTCACCGGCGCGCCGCCGGCCGGGATTTCGATGATGGCGTGAACTTCGTCAGGCGGATTGGGCCCGACCGAAATGCGCGAAATATCCATGAATGGGCTCCAACGGCTCCAGGTCGACGGGCCGGCAAGGCCGGCGGGCACAAAGGCGCCCTCTCATAGGTCGATGCGGGCGCGCCGTCGAGACGTGTCGACCCATCATTTCGACGGGCAGGCGGTCTCCGGCGCCCGGCGCGCCGAGCGATGACGCTCCGTCAGCCGTTTGATACAGTGTATCTTTCGTCTGGACGGGCCCCACCGATATACAGTATCAATTCCATCTCTGGAGTTTGAGCATGTCTGTCGCCCCCGTCCGCCTGCACGACCACCCCCACAGTTCCGCCCCTCCGGAGGGGCGTGGAAAGGCGGGTGCCGGCGGGCACGGGCATGCTCATTCTCCGGGCCATGGGCACGATGATGGCCATCTTCCTCACGACACGGCGCCGGCCCGCCCGGGCTCCCGCCACCACTCGCACAAGGCCGGCGAGCGGCATCCCGCGGCCCGCCCGGGCTTCTCGCTGCTGCGGCTCTCCGCCCTGCAGCGCCTCGCCATCGCCCTGCCGATGGCGGCCGCGCTCTGGGCCATGGCGCTGGCGGTGATCGGGGCGGGCGCGTGATGGGAAACGTGCTCGCCTTTCGCAACCTCACCCTCGGCTATGACCGCCACCCGGCGGTGCACCATCTTGAAGGCGAGGTGCCGGAAGGCGACATGCTCGCCATTTGCGGGCCGAACGGGGCGGGCAAGTCGACGCTGCTCAAGGGCATTGCCGGCGTGCTGACCCCGCTGACCGGCCGCATCGAGGGGCATGTACCGGCACGGGAGATCGCCTATCTGCCGCAGGCGGCGGAGGTCGACCGTTCCTTCCCCATCGACGTCTATGACCTCGTCTCGATGGGCCTGTGGCGCCGCGCCGGGCTGTTTGGCGGCATCAACCGGGCGGATCGCACGCGCATCGAGCAGGCGCTGGCCGCCGTCGGGCTGGAAGGCTTCGAGGCGCGCCCTATCGGCACACTGTCCGGCGGCCAGATGCAGCGGGCGCTGTTCGCCCGCCTGCTGCTGCAGGATGCGCGGCTGCTGCTGCTCGACGAGCCCTTCACCGCGCTCGATGCCGGCACCATCACCGACCTGACCGCGCTGGTGAAGCGCTGGAACGGGGAAGGCCGCACCGTCATCGCCGTGCTGCACGATTTCGAACTGGTGCGCGGGCATTTTCCCCGCACCCTTCTCCTCGCCCGCGAGGCGGTCGCCTGGGGCGCCACCGGCGAGGTGCTGACCTCACATAATCTCGCCGAGGCGCGGCGCATGTGCGAGGCCTGGGACGAGGATGCCCCCGCATGCGCCCCGGCTTCGGGGAGGGCGGCATGATCTACGATCTGCTCATCGGCCCCTTCGCCGAATTCGATTTCATGCGCCGGGCGCTGGTCGGCGTGCTGGCGCTGGGCGTCGGGGCGGGCCCCATCGGCGTGCTGATGATGCTGCGCCGGATGAGCCTTGCTGGCGATGCCATGGCCCATGCCATCCTGCCGGGCGCGGCGGTCGGCTTCCTCGCTGCCGGGCTGAACCTGTTCGCCATGACGGTGGGCGGGCTGGTGGCGGGCTTCGCCGTGGCGCTCGGCGCCGGCGCGGTGGCGCGGGCGACGCAGATGAAGGAGGACGCGGCGCTGGCCGCCTTCTACCTCGTCTCTCTGGCGCTCGGCGTGCTGCTGGTGTCGCTGCGCGGCTCGAATGTCGATTTGCTGCATGTGCTGTTCGGCACCGTGCTGGCGCTCGACGACGCGACGCTGCTGCTCATCGTCTCGATTTCCAGCCTGACGCTGGTGGCGCTGGCGCTGGCCTGGCGGCCGCTGGTGCTGGAGAGCGTCGACCCCGGCTTCCTGCGCTCGGTGAGCCGGGCGGGGGCGCCCACCCATCTCATCTTCCTGGCGCTGGTGGTGATGAACCTCGTCGGCGGCTTCCATGCGCTGGGCACGCTGCTCGCGGTCGGGCTGATGATGCTGCCCGCCGCCGCTGGACGGTTCTGGACCCGCGAGCTGACGACGCTGGTCGGCGTCTCGGTGCTGATCGCCTGCGCCTCCGGCGTGCTGGGGCTGCTGGTTTCCTATCATTCCGGCGTGCCCTCCGGGCCCGCCATCATCCTCGTCGCCGGCGGCGCCTATGCGCTGTCCGTGCTTTTCGGGCCGGTCGGCGGGCTTCTGCCCCGCTTCCTGCCGCAACGCCATCTCGAAGCCTGAGGAGCCCCCCTATGCTCACCCGCCGCCTCACTCTTGCCGGCGCGCTTGCGCTGGCCGTCGCCGTCCCCTTCGTGACCCCCGCCGCCGCCCAGGAGGCGACGACCAAGATTCCCGTCGTCGCTTCCTTCTCGATTCTCGGCGACTTCGTGAAGCAGGTCGGCGGCGATCGCGTCGAGGTCACGACGCTCGTCGGTCCCAATGGCGACGCGCATGTGTTCCAGCCGGCCCCCGGCGACGCCAAGAAGGTGTCCGCCGCGCAGATCGTCTTCGTCAACGGCCTCGGCTTCGAGGGCTGGATCGACCGGCTGGTGAAGGCGTCCGGCACCAAGGCCGAGATCGTCGTCGCCACCAAGGGCATCACGCCGCGCGAAATGGCCGACGAGGATGAGGACGAGCACGACCACGCCGCGCATGATCACGGCAAGGACCACAAGGATCACGATCATGACGACCATGCCAAGAAGGACGGGCATGACCATGATCACGCCGGCCATGACCATGGCGGCACCGACCCGCATGCCTGGCAGTCGGTGGCCAATGCGCAGATCTACGTCGCCAATATCCGCGACGCGCTGATCGCCGCCGATCCCGCCGGCAAGGCGGCCTATGAGGCGAACGCGGCCGCCTACACCGCCAAGCTGCAGGCGCTCGACGCCGAGGTGAAGGCGGCGGTGGCGAACATTCCGGAGAAGAACCGCCGCATCATCACCTCGCATGATGCCTTCGGCTATTTCGGCGCCGCCTATGGCGTCGAGTTCATCGCCCCGCAGGGCGTCTCCACCGACTCCGAGGCTTCTGCCAAGGACGTTGCCCGCATCATCCGCCAGATCAAGGCCGAGAACATCCCGGCCGTGTTCATGGAGAACATCTCCGATCCGCGCCTCGTCAAGCGCATCGCCAAGGAGACCAAGGCCAAGGTCGGCGGCGAGCTGTTTTCCGACGCGCTCTCCGATGACAAAGGCCCGGCGAGCACCTACATCGACATGATGAAGAACAACGTCGCCCAGCTCTCCTCGGCCCTGTCGAGCTGACGCTGGTCTGCCGTCATCCCGGACGGCCAAAGGCCGATCCGGGATCGCTCGGTACATTGAATGGCACAAGCAATCCCGGATCGCCGCCAGCGGCGTCCGGGATGACGCGTTTGAGATGACCACTGGAGTTCACCATGCCCGACGTGGCTTCCACCAAGATTCCCGTCACCGTGCTCACCGGCTATCTCGGCGCCGGCAAGACGACGCTGCTCAATCGCATCCTCTCCGAGCCGCACGGCAAGAAATACGCCGTCGTCGTCAACGAGTTCGGCGAGATCGGCATCGATAACGACCTCGTGGTCGGCGCCGATGAAGAAGTGTTCGAGATGAACAATGGCTGCATCTGCTGCACCGTGCGCGGCGATCTCATCCGCATCATCGACGGCCTGCTGCGCCGCAAGAACGACTTTGACGGCATCATCATCGAGACCACGGGCCTCGCCGACCCGGCCCCGGTCGCCCAGACCTTCTTCGTCGACGAGACGGTGGGCGCCAAGACCTCGCTCGACGCGGTGGTGACGGTCGCCGACGCCAAATGGCTGAAGGACCGGCTGAAGGACGCGCCGGAAGCGAAGAGCCAGATCGCGTTTGCCGACGTGATCCTGCTCAACAAGACCGACCTGGTGACGGAGACCGAGCTGAAGGACGTGGAGATGCGCATCCGCGCCATCAACCCCTTCGCTCGCATCCACCGCACCCAGCGTTCCGAGATCGCCATCGACAAGGTGCTGGGGCAGGGGGCGTTTGACCTTGACCGCATCCAGGCGATCGACCCCGATTTCCTGGAGGGCGGCCACAAGCATTTCCATGACGAGGACATGCGCTCCTATTCCTTCTCCACGGACAAGCCGCTGGACCCCGACACATTCTTCCCGTGGATCCAGGACCTCACCCAGCGTGAGGGGGTGAACATCCTGCGCTCCAAGGGCATTCTCGCCTTCAAGGACGACCCGGAGCGCTTTGTGTTCCAGGGCGTGCACATGATCCTCGACGGCGACCACCAGCGCCCGTGGCGGGCGGACGAGCCGAAGCTGAGCCGCATCGTCTTTATCGGCCGGCAGCTGGATGCGGCGGCGCTGGAGAAGGGGTTCCTGGGCTGCGTGGCGTGACATTGGCAGGAGGGCGGGCCGGCGAATGCACCGTCGCCGGCCGGTGGGGCGTGACGTGGTCGCCGGCATCGGTTAAGCCTTTGGCCCTTTGCGAGCACCGATAGCGCCATGGCCGATACCTCCACTCCTTCCTCCCTCACCTCGAAGCTGCGCCCGGTCGACCTTGGCGGGGCCGTGGTCGGCCTGCGCTTCCTCGGTCCGCTGGCCGCCTTCGTGCTGGGCGAGGGCGAGGTCGTGCTGGTGGGCGAGGAGGAAAGCCGGGTGCGGGCGCATAACGGCGCCGTGCTCTCGGTCGCGGGCGACGACAGGCGCATCCTCACCGGCGGCGATGACGGGCGCGTGGTGGCGACAGCCGCCGATGGGACGACGCAGGCGCTGTTCGAGCAGAAGGGCCGCTGGATCGACCAGGTGGCGGCCGGGCCTGACGGGGCGATCGCCTTCTCCGCCGGCAAGACGGCGCATTTCCAGCCGCTCAAGGGTGACGCGAAATCGCTGGACCTGCCCTCGACCGTGGGTGGCCTCGCTTTCGCGCCCAAGGGCACGCGCCTCGCCGTCGCCCATTATGGCGGCGTCTCGCTCTGGTTTCCCAACGCCGTCGCCAAGCCGGAACGGCTGGAATGGAAAGGCTCGCATCGCGGCGTGATGTGGAGCCCGGACATGCGCTTCGTGGTGACGACCATGCAGGAGGCGGCGCTGCATGGCTGGCGCCTCAGCGATGGCGGCCATATGCGGATGACCGGCTATCCCTCGCGGGTGACGTCGATGGCGTTTACCGTCGGCGGCAAGTTTCTCGCCACGTCAGGCTCCAGCGAGGCGATCCTCTGGCCCTTCGCCAGCAAGGAGGGGCCGATGGGCAAGCAGCCCTCGATGCTGGCGCCGCGCGACGTGCGGGTTTCGGCGGTTGCCGCCCATCCGCGCGACGAGGTGATCGCCTGCGGCTATGAGGACGGGCTGGTGCTGATGGTGCGGATTTCCGACGGCGCCGAAATCCTGATGCGCGCCCCCGGTGGCGGCGCCGTCAGTGCCCTGGCGTGGCGCGGCGATGGCGGCGCCCTCGCCATCGGCACCGAAGGCGGCGCGGGCGGCCTCGTCGCCTTCTGAGGTTTTTTAATACCGTGGTGGCAGCGGCTTAGCCTGACCCGCTGTTGCACCCGCACCACGCCTGCCCGGCGACTGCGCCGGCGGGCGGACAAGCGGGCGCGTGTCGTCGAACCGTCACCTGCGTGTCATCCCCGCTCGCTAGCGCGGACATCAGAACAAGATGTCCGGGGATCTGACCGCCATGAACCGCCTGCTCTCCTCCGCCAGCTCTGTGGCCCTGCTTGCCGCCGGCGCCCTGCTCGTTGCGCCGCTTTCCAGCGCCCGCGCCGAATCCTTCACGGTGCCGAGCGGTTCGACCGTGACCACGGCGCAGAGCGTCTCCGGCACCGACACTGGCCTCATCGCGGAGGGCGGCACGCTCGCCGTGACGGGCACGGCGATCACCTGGAGCGCGCCGGCAACCGGCACCGGCGTCGATCTGAGCAATGAGGGCACGATCACCAGCACCGGTCGGGCGCTCGACACCGCGTCGAATGTGAGCGGCACGCTGACCCTGACCAATAGCGGCGACATCACCTCGGGCGACGACACGGTGCGGATCAACGGCGCCTTCGCCAATGGCGCCCTCTACGTGGTCAACACGGGCTCGATGACCGCGACCAGCGGCCAGGTGTTCGATCTCAACAAGGCGACGGCGGAAAGCGCCACTGTCGAGATCGACAATAGCGGCACCATCACCGCCGAGGACAACGACGCCATCCGCTTCGGCGCGGGAACGATCGTGCTCACCAATTCCGGCACGATCCAGACGCTCGACGCGGACAGCCGCGCCCTGAAGTTCGACAATGACGAGAACATCGACACGCTGGTCTCGTTCACCCTCGTCAACGAGGAAAGCGGCCGGATCCTCGGTCTCGACGACGGTTTCAAGTTCGCCGCCGACTCCGACACATCGAGCGCGCAGATCACCATCGAGAATCACGGCCTGATCGACGGCGGCGCCGGCCAGGCGCTCGACTTCGCCGACCTGACCTCCGCCAGCAATGTCATCGCCATCACCAATTACGGTACGCTGCAATCGGCCACCGCCGACGCCATCCGCCCGGGTTCCGGGGCCACCGTGACCAATTACGGCCTGATCCAGTCGACCGACATCACCAGCGACGGCGACGGCGTCGATTTCCAGGAGGCCGGTGGCACGGTGATCAACAAGGCGACCGGCCAGATCCTCGGCGCCAAGCACGGCATCACCGGCGACGGCGAGGTGACGGTGCAGAACGACGAGGGCGGGCTGATCGTCGGCCGCAACGGCTCGGGCATCAACATCGACAGCACCGGCGACACGCTGACCACCGTCATCAATTACGGCACCATCCGCGGCGAGGTGACCGGCCTGATCGACGATGACGGCGAGGCCGATGGCGTGCCGGACGGCGATGGTGACGGCGTCGACGTCGACGGCCTGCTGCTGCTGAACAATTACGGCCTGATCCAGGGCACCGGCGCCACCGGGACCAATGATGACACGCCGAACACGGCCGATGGCATCGCCGCCGGCGGTGGCACGATCATCAATCATACGGGCGCCGTCATCGAGGCGTTCGACAACTACCCGAACGACGGTTCCGACGATGTCGGCCGCGCCATCCTGATCGACGACAGTTCGCAGGGGGCGGCGCCCTTCGCGACCGAGATCGTCAATTTGGGCACGATCCGTTCGGACGGCACCGCGATCACCCTGATCGGCAACCAGGACGACATCATCTTCAATGCCGGCCTCATCAGCAGCGACAGCGAGGTCGCGGTCGATATGGGCGGCGGCGACGACCTGTTCGTCTATGTCGCGGGCAGCGAAGTCGTTGGCCTCGTCCTCGGCAATGACGGCGACAACACGCTCGAACTCGGTGGCAACGGCACGTTCGATCTCTCGCTGCTCGGCGACGACGCGCAGTATCGCGACTTCAACACGCTGCTGGTGGACGAGGACTCCAGCTTCACCGCCACCGGCAGCTCGACCTTCGACGGCGAGGTCGGGATCGACGGCACCTTCGTGCTGAACGGTTCGCTGGCCTCGGCCTCGGTCGATATGGGTGACGGCGCCGTCCTCGCGGGCAACGCGACCGTGGGAGCTCTCACCGTCGGCGCTGGCGCCACGGTGTCGCCCGGCAACTCCATCGGCACCGTCACCGTGCTGGGCACCACCACCTTTGCGGCCGGCTCGTTCTACGAGGTCGAGCTGAGCGGGCTCACCTCGGACCAGATCGTCACCGACACGCTGACGATCAATGGCGGCACGGTGGTGCTCTCGGCGATCGGGCCGGTCTATACCGGCACCGCCTACGAGATCGTTTCCGCCACGACGACGACCACGCCGTCGAGCCAGTTCGCGCTTGAGGATCCCGGCTTCCTCTTCGTCGACGCCGAACTCGGCCGCGACGACGCCTCGGTGACGCTCACCCTTTCCCGCAACGAGGTGTCCCTCGCCAGCCCGGCGCGCACCGCCAACCAGGCGAGCGTCGCCGGCGCCCTCGACCGCGCCGATGGCAGCGCGCTGCAGGCCACCGTGCTTCCCGGAACCGCCGGCCAGGAACAGGCGATCCGCGCCGGCTATGACCTGCTCTCCGGCGAGGTGCATGCCTCGGTCGGCACGACGCTGTACTTCCAGTCGACGCTGGTGGCCGACACGCTGAACGCCCGCCTGCGCCAGACCTCGGCGAGCGGTGGCTCGGCGGCACTGGCGGCGCTCGCCGCTAGCGGCCCGGTGACGGCCTATGCGGCGAAGGCGCCGGAAGCGGCGAGCCCGTTCCCGGTCAAGGCGGTGCCCGCCGAGCCGGTCGGCCCGGTCTATGCCGCCTGGGCGCAGGGCTTCGGCCAGTGGAACTCGGCCAACGGCACCGGCAACTCCGCCGATGTCGATTCCTCGCTCGGCGGCTTCCTCGCCGGCGGCGACGTCACCTCGGGCAATTACACGTTCGGCCTCGCCGCCGGCTATGCCTCGGCGAGCCTCGATGTCGATGACCGGCTGAGCAGCGCCGATGCCGACACGGTGCTCCTCGCCGCCTATGCCGGGGCGAGCTTCGATGCCTTCCGCCTGCGCGGTGGCGCCAGCTATGGCTGGAGCAGCATCGACACCACCCGCAGTGTCGCCATGCTCAGCCTGGTCGAGAATCCGCTCGGCTCCTATGACGGCTCGACCGCCAACATCTTCGTCGAGGCGGCCTATGCGGTGGAAGCCGGCGGCATCGCCTTCGAGCCCTTCGCCCAGATGGCGTGGAGCTGGATCGACACCGACAGCTTCACCGAGACCGGCGCCTTCACCAGCGGGCTCGCCTCCTCCGGCCTGTCCTATGACGTGCCCTATTCCACGCTCGGCCTGCGCGTCGCCACCACGCTGGCGATGGGCGAGGGCACGGTGACGCCGCATGCCAGCCTTGCCTGGCGCCACGCCTATGGCGACATCACCCCGGAACTCGGCATGACCTTCGCCTCCACCGGCACCGCCTTCACCGTGGCGGGCGCGCCGATCGCCGAGGACAGCTTCCTGTTCGG
>JAESFV010000298.1_pt1 | contig 34992 bp, 49 predicted proteins | sample 9269471 | NCBI WGS metagenome assembly JAESFV01 (sample SAMN14502647, study PRJNA617108) | algae metagenome | isolation source: Symplocastrum torsivum CPER-KK1 and co-occurring heterotrophs from... | place: USA: Central Plains Experimental Range, Colorado | collected 2001-01-01
GGCGGAAGCCTACATCCTGACGAAGGAAGAGGGTGGCCGTCACACGCCGTTCTTCACCAATTACCGTCCGCAGTTCTACTTCCGGACGACGGACGTGACTGGCATCGTGACCCTGCCGGAAGGCACGGAAATGGTGATGCCGGGCGACAACATCACGGTTGACGTGGCGCTGATCGTGCCGATCGCGATGGAAGAAAAGCTGCGCTTCGCTATCCGCGAAGGCGGCCGTACCGTCGGCGCCGGCGTCGTCGCCTCCATCATCGAGTGACATCGACAATCCCGAGGGGCGCTGGAACGCCTGCGCCCCTTTTTCGTGGAGCTCGTTACTGAGCCCGACTGACGAGCCCTCTGGGAGCCTGAAGTCAATGAACGGCCAAAATATTCGGATCCGCCTCAAGGCGTTCGATCACCGCATCCTGGATGCCTCGACGCGCGAAATCGTTTCGACGGCCAAGCGCACGGGCGCCCAGGTTCGCGGGCCCATTCCGCTGCCGACGCGGATCGAGAAGTTCACGGTCAATCGTTCTCCCCACGTGGACAAGAAGTCCCGTGAGCAGTTCGAGATGCGGACGCACAAGCGTCTGCTGGACATAGTCGACCCGACCCCCCAGACCGTGGACGCGCTGATGAAGCTCGACCTCGCTGCGGGTGTCGACGTCGAGATCAAGCTCTGAGAGAAGGCGAAGGGACACGGCCATGCGGTCAGGCGTCATCGCCCAGAAGGTCGGCATGACCCGCATCTTTAACGATGCTGGGGAACATGTTCCGGTCACTGTGCTGAAAGTCGATAATTGCCAGGTGGTTGCCCACCGTACGCTTGAGAAGAACGGCTACACGGCCGTCCAGCTCGGTGTCGGTCAGGCGAAGCCGCAGAACACCACCCGCGCTCTGCGCGGCCACTTCGCGGTCGCGAAGGTTGAGCCGAAGCGCAAGATGGCGGAATTCCGCGTCGAGGAAACCGACCTTATCCCGGTCGGTGCCGAACTGACCGTCGATCACTTCGTGGTCGGCCAGTTCGTCGACGTGACGGGCACCTCCATCGGCAAGGGTTTTGCCGGCGGTATGAAGCGCCACAATTTCGGCGGCCTGCGTGCCACCCATGGCGTGTCGGTCTCGCATCGTTCGATCGGTTCGACTGGTGGTCGTCAGGACCCCGGCAAGACCTTCAAGAACAAGAAGATGCCTGGCCATATGGGCCACGAGACGGTGACGACCCAGAATCTCAAGGTCGTGCTCACCGATGTCGAGCGCGGTCTGATCGCGGTCGAGGGTGCGGTGCCCGGCAATAAGGGCGGCTGGATCCTGGTGGCCGACGCGGTGAAGAAGAAGCTTCCGGAAGCCGCGCCGAAGCCGGGCAAGTTCCGTCTGCCGGGCGCGGAAGCGGTCAGCGACGAGCCGGCGGCTGACGTTGCGCCGGCGACCGAGGCTGCGGCCGAGGAGAACGTGTGATGGAACTCGCCGTCAAGACTCTCGAAGGGGCCGAGGCCGGCTCCATCACCCTGTCGGACGAGATCTACGGTCTCGAGCCGCGGCAGGACATTCTGCACCGCTGCGTGGTGTGGCAGCTCTCGCGTCGCCAGGCCGGCACGCACCAGACGCTGTCGCGCGCCGACGTCAACCGCACCAAGCGGAAGATGTACAAGCAGAAGGGCACCGGCGGCGCTCGCCACGGTGCGGCGTCCGCTCCGCAGTTCCGTGGCGGCGCCAAGGCGTTCGGTCCGGTCTCCCGCAGCCATGCGAGCGAGCTGCCGAAGAAGGTGCGCGCGCTGGCCCTGCGCCACGCTCTGTCGTCCAAGGCCAAGGACCAGCAGATCATCGTCCTTGACGATGCGGTGCTGTCCGAGCCGAAGACGAAGCTGCTGAAGGAGCGTCTGGCGGGCCTCGGCCTGTCGAGCGTGCTCGTCGTGTCCGGCGCCGAGGTGGATGCCAATTTCGGCCTCGCCTCGCGCAATGTCACTCATCTCGACGTGCTGCCCGTCCAGGGTATCAACGTCTACGACATCCTGCGCCGTCAGACCCTGGTTCTGACGAAGGCGGCTGTCGACGCTCTGGAGGCGCGCTTCAAATGAGTCTCGATCCGCGCCACTACGACGTGATCGTGTCCCCGGTGATCACCGAGAAGGCCACGATGGCGTCCGAGCACAACAAGGTCGTCTTCAAGGTTGCTCTGACGGCTACCAAGCCGCAGATCAAGGAAGCGGTCGAGAAGCTCTTCGATGTGAAGGTCGAGAGCGTCAACACGCTGGTCCGCAAGGGGAAGACGAAGTTCTTCAAGGGCCGCAAGGGCGTGCAGAACGACGTGAAGAAGGCGGTCGTGACCCTCGCCGAGGGACACTCCATCGACATCACGACGGGTCTGTGAGCCGGAATTAAGGGACCAGAGACATGGCGCTCAAAACCTTCAAGCCGGTAACGCCGAGCCTTCGCCAGCTCGTCATCGTCGACCGCTCGTCCCTGTACAAGGGCAAGCCGGTCAAGACGCTGACGGAAGGCAAGTCGGAGGCGGGCGGCCGCAACAACACCGGGCGCATCACCGTGCGCTTCCGCGGCGGCGGCCACAAGCAGGCCTACCGCCTCGTCGACTTCAAGCGCGCCAAGCGCGACGTTGCGGCGACCGTGGAGCGTATCGAGTACGATCCGAACCGCACCGCCTTCATCGCCCTCATCAAGTATGAGGACGGCGAGCTCGGCTATATCCTGGCCCCGCAGCGCATTTCGGTCGGCGACCAGGTCGTCGCCTCGAAGAGCGTCGACGTGAAGCCCGGCAACGCCGCGCCGCTCGGCAACCTGCCGGTCGGCACGATCGTGCACAATGTCGAGCTGAAGATCGGCAAGGGCGGCCAGATCGCCCGTTCCGCCGGTTCCTACGCGCAGATCGTCGGCCGCGACCAGGGCTATGTGATCATCCGCCTCAATTCGGGTGAGCAGCGTCTGATTCACGGCGAGTGCATGGGTACGGTCGGCGCTGTGTCGAACCCGGACCACATGAACACCAATCTCGGCAAGGCTGGTCGCAAGCGCTGGCTTGGCCGTCGTCCGCACAATCGCGGCGTCACGATGAACCCGGTCGACCATCCGCATGGCGGCGGCGAAGGCCGCACCTCGGGTGGACGTCATCCGGTCACGCCCTGGGGTCTCCCCACCAAGGGCAAGAAGACCCGGAAGAACAAGTCGACCACCAAGTTCATCGTGTCCAGCCGGCACGCCCGCAAGAAGTGAGCGAGGGAAACTGAACTATGTCTCGATCGGTCTGGAAAGGTCCGTTCGTCGACGGCTACCTCCTCAAGAAGGCGGATGCCGCGCGCGCGTCGGGTCGACACGACGTCATCAAGATTTGGAGCCGCCGTTCCACGATCCTCCCGCAGTTTGTGGGGATCACCTTCGGCGTCTATAACGGCAACAAGCACGTCCCGGTTTCGGTTTCCGAGGACATGGTGGGCCACAAGTTCGGCGAGTTCGCGCCTACCCGTACCTATTACGGGCATGCGGCGGACAAGAAAGCCAAGCGGAAGTAGAGGCAGGGTCATGGGAAAGGCAGCTCGTCCGCGCACGCTCGCGGATACGGAAGCCAAGGCGGTTGCGCGTAACCTTCGCGTCAGCCCCCAGAAGCTCAACCTCGTCGCCGGTCTTATCCGGGGCAAGAAGGTCGCGACCGCTCTCGCCGACCTTCAGTTCTCGCGCAAGCGGATCGCCGGCGACGTGAAGAAGTGCCTGGAATCGGCGATCGCCAATGCCGAGAACAATCACGAGCTCGACGTCGACGATCTGATCGTCGCCGAGGCTCATGTCGGCAAGGGCCTGGTCATGAAGCGCTTCGCCGCCCGTGCCCGTGGTCGTGCGAGCCGGATCGAGAAGCCGTTCTCGCATATCACCATCGTGGTGCGTGAAGTCGAGGAGAAGGCCTGATGGGTCAGAAGGTCAACCCGGTCGGGCTCCGGCTCGGCATCAACCGCACCTGGGACTCGCGCTGGTTCGCGAGCAAGGGCGAGTACGGCCAGCTGCTTCACGAGGACATCAAGATCCGTGAAGTGCTGCAGAAGATGCTCAAGCAGGCCGCGGTCTCCAAGATCGTGATCGAGCGTCCGCACCGTAAGTGCCGGGTGACGATCCACTCCGCCCGTCCGGGCGTGGTGATCGGCAAGAAGGGCGCGGATATCGACAAGCTGCGCAAGAAGGTCTCCGAGATGACCAACTCGGAAGTCTTCATCAACATCGTCGAGATTCGGAAGCCCGAAATCGACGCGCGCCTTGTCGCCGAATCGATTGCGCAGCAGCTTGAGCGCCGTGTGGCGTTCCGTCGCGCCATGAAGCGCGCGGTCCAGTCCGCGATGCGTTTGGGCGCGGAAGGCATTCGTATCAACTGCGCGGGCCGTCTCGGCGGCGCGGAAATCGCCCGTCTCGAATGGTATCGTGAAGGGCGCGTGCCGCTTCACACCTTGCGCGCGGACGTGGATTACGGTACGGCCACCGCCTTCACGACTTACGGCACCTGCGGTGTCAAGGTCTGGATCTTCAAGGGCGAGATCCTGGAGCACGATCCGATGGCGCAGGATAAGCGCCAGGCGGAAAGTGAATCTTCGGGTGGTCGCTCGTCGCGCCGCGACGCGGCGTGAACAGAGTGATGAAGGAATAAGAGGCGCGACATGCTGCAACCAAAGCGCACGAAGTTCCGCAAGCAGTTCAAAGGCCGTATTCACGGCGTTGCGAAAGGCGGAACTGACCTCAATTTCGGCCAGTTCGGGCTTAAGGCCCTGGAGCCGGAGCGCGTGACCGCGCGTCAGATCGAAGCCGCGCGTCGCGCGCTCACCCGTCACATGAAGCGTGCGGGCCGGGTGTGGATTCGCATATTCCCTGACGTGCCGGTTTCGTCGAAGCCGACCGAAGTCCGCATGGGTAAGGGCAAGGGCGCGCCTGACTTCTGGGCCGCCAAGATCAAGCCCGGCCGTATCATGTTCGAGATCGATGGCGTGAGCCAGGATATCGCCCGTGAAGCGCTTCGGCTGGCGGCGGCGAAGCTGCCGATCAAGACGCGCTTCGTCGAGCGCATCGCTGAGTGACGGAGGAACAGATGACCAAGGCTTCCGACATTCGGACGAAGACCGCCGACGAGCTGCAGGACCAGCTGCTGGGCCTGAAGAAGGAGCAGTTCAACCTGCGCTTCCAGAAGGCGACCGGCCAGCTCGAAAACACGGCGCGGGTGCGTCAGGTTCGTCGCGACATCGCGCGGACCAAGACCATCCAGGCGCAGAAGGCCGCGTCTGCGGCCAAGGCTAAGTGAGGAGAGGGCGATGCCGAAGCGTATGCTGCAGGGCGTCGTGGTGAGCGACAAGCAGGACAAGACCGTCGTGGTCCGGGTCGAGCGCCGTTTCACCCATCCGCTGCTGAAGAAGACCGTCCGCCGTTCCAAGAAGTACCATGCCCACGATGAGGGCAACGCTTGGAAGGAAGGCGACACCGTCTGGATCGAGGAGCACCGCCCCTTGTCCAAGCTCAAGAACTGGATTGTTGTCCAGGGCGAGAAGCGGGCTGAAGTCTGAGCGCCCGGAAACGGGATTGAGGGGCGCGCGCCGGTGACGGCTGCGCGCGGTTTTTGCGAGAAATAGGTGCGTCATGATCCAGATGCAGACCAATCTCGACGTGGCGGACAATTCCGGTGCGCGTCGCGTCATGTGCATCAAGGTGCTTGGCGGTTCGAAGCGCAAGTATGCCCATGTCGGTGACATCATCGTGGTGTCGGTGAAGGAAGCTATCCCGCGCGGCCGCGTGAAAAAGGGCGACGTGATGAAGGCGGTTGTCGTTCGCACCGCCAAGGATATCCGTCGTGTCGATGGTTCTGTGATCCGCTTCGACCGCAATGCGGCCGTGCTGATCAACAACAACAAGGAGCCGGTCGGCACCCGTATCTTCGGGCCGGTTCCGCGCGAGCTTCGCGCGAAGAACCACATGAAGATTATCTCGCTGGCGCCGGAGGTGCTTTGATGGCCGCGAAGATCAAGAAGGGCGACAAGGTCGTCGTTCTCACCGGCCGCGACAAGGGTCGCACGGGCGAGGTGTTTGAGGTGCTCCCGAAGGAAGGCAAAGCGCGCGTGCGCGGCGTCAACCTCGTGAAGCGGCACCAGCGGCAGAGCGCGAACCAGGAAGGCGGGATCATCTCCAAGGAGGCGGCCCTCGACCTGTCGAACATCGCGATTGCCGATCCTAAGGATGGCAAGCCGACTCGCGTCGGTTTCCTTGTGCAGGCGGACGGCACCAAGGTGCGCGTGGCCAAGCGCTCGGGGGAGAAGATCGATGGCTGAGACCAGCTACACCCCGCGGATGAAGTCGCTCTATGAGGACATCGTTCGCAAGCAGATGATCGAGCAGTTCGGCTACAAGAACCCCATGGAAGTGCCGACGATCGACAAGATCGTCATCAACATGGGTGTTGGCGAGGCGACGGCCGACACGAAGAAGGTGACGACCGCTGCGGCGGATCTCGCGCTGATCGCCGGCCAGCGGCCGGTTGTGACCCGCGCCCGCAACGCGATCTCGAACTTCAAGCTGCGCGAGAACCAGCCGGTCGGCGCGAAGGTCACCCTTCGCAAGACCCGCATGTTCGAGTTCGTCGACCGCCTGGTCAACATCGCGCTGCCGCGCGTTCGCGATTTCCGCGGCCTGAACCCGAAGAGCTTCGATGGCCGCGGCAACTTCGCGCTCGGCATCAAGGAGCATATCGTGTTCCCCGAGATCAACTACGACAAGGTTGATCAGATGTGGGGCATGGACATCATCGTCTGCACGACGGCGAAGACGGACGAGGAAGCGCGCGCGCTTCTGAAGGCCTTCAACTTCCCGTTCCGTCAGTAAGCATCCCCTTCCGGCTGTGGGGCGGGAGCCTCAAACGCGGAGACTAGGAGCAAGATCATATGGCCAAGAAGAGCTCGGTCGAAAAGAACGAACACCGTCGGAAGCTCGTGAAGAGCTATGCCGGCCGTCGTTCGCGTCTCAAGGCCCTGGTGAGCAACAAGGAACTGCCGATCGAGGAGCGCTTCGCTGCGGTCCTCAAGCTGGCGGAACTGCCGCGCAACTCGGCGAAGGTGCGTATCCGCAATCGGTGCGAGATCACCGGGCGTCCCCGCGCTTACTACCGCAAGATGAAGATGAGCCGTATCGCGCTTCGCGAGCTCGGTTCGCAGGGCCAGATTCCTGGCCTCGTCAAGTCGAGCTGGTGAGGAGGGTCGACCCATGTCCACGTCTGATCCGATCGGCGATCTGATTACCCGCATCCGCAACGCGCAGATGCGTCGCAAGGAAAAGATCCTCACGCCCGGTTCGCGTCTGCGCGCCAGCGTGCTGGAAGTTCTGGCGGCTGAGGGCTTTATCCGCGGCTATTCGGCTTCCGAGCCGGTCAATGGCCGCACCGAGTTCGAGATCGAGCTCAAGTACTATGACGGCGAGCCGGTGATCCGCGAAATCTCGCGTGTCTCCAAGCCGGGTCGGCGGGTGTATTCCTCCGTCAAGACCCTTCCCCGCGTCGCCAACGGCCTTGGCGTCGCTGTCGTCTCCACGCCGCAGGGCGTGATGGCGGACCACGAAGCCCGCGATAAGAACGTGGGCGGCGAGGTCCTCTTCACGGTCTTCTGATCGGGGAGGAGAGAGAGCACATGTCCAAGATCGGTAAAGCCCCCATCACCATTCCGGCCGGCGTCACGGCGTCGGTCAATGGTCAGACGGTGTCGGTAAAGGGTCCCAAGGGGGCGCTTGAAACCACCGTTGTCGACGAGATCGCGGTGAAGATGGAGGATGGGGCTATCCTGTTCTCCCTCAACGGCGAGACCAACCGCCACAAGGCGATGTGGGGTCTGTCCCGCACGCTGGTGGCGAACCTGGTCGAAGGCGTCACCAAGGGCTTCGAAAAGAAGCTCGAGATCAGCGGCGTCGGTTATCGCGCCGCCGTTCAGGGCAAGAGCCTGAGCCTGGCGCTCGGCTTCAGCCACGATGTGAACTATGCGATCCCGGAAGGGATCCAGATCGTGACGCCGAAGCCGACCGAGATCGTCATCAGCGGTATCGACCGGCAGAAGGTCGGTCAGGTCGCTGCCGAGATTCGCGCCTATCGCGGCCCCGAGCCCTATAAGGGCAAGGGCGTGAAGTACGCGGGTGAATTCATCTTCCGTAAGGAAGGCAAGAAGAAGTAACGGACCCGAACCATGGCACAGTACAAGGACGCTACCGAGCGCCGTAAGGCGCGTGTCCGTCGTGCTCTCCGCACGACGGCGAACGGGCGGCCGCGCCTCTCGGTGCATCGCTCGTCGAAGCACATCTATGCGCAGATCATCGACGACGCGCGCGGCGTGACGATTGCGTCCGCCTCGACGCTCGAGAAGGCCCTGCGGGAAAGCCTGAAGACCGGCGCGGATGTTGCCGCGGCTCAGGCGATCGGCAAGCTCGTGGCGGAACGCGCCGTCGCAGCCGGTGTGAAGGACGTGGTCTTCGACCGCGGCGCCTTCATCTATCACGGCCGCGTCAAGGCGCTCGCCGAGTCCGCCCGTGAGGGCGGTCTCAACTTCTGAGATCACGAGCGGGATCACCCCGCAGAACGACGAGGATAAGATCATGGCTCGTGAACGTGAGCGTGAACGCGAGGATCGCGACAACACGTTCGTGGACAAGCTGGTCCACATCAACCGTGTCGCGAAGGTTGTGAAGGGTGGCCGTCGCTTCGGCTTCGCCGCCCTGGTGGTTGTGGGCGACCAGAAGGGCCGCGTCGGCTTCGGTCACGGCAAGGCGCGTGAAGTGCCGGAAGCCATCCGCAAGGCGACGGAAGCCGCCAAGCGCGCGCTGATCCGCGTGCCGCTGCGCGAAGGCCGCACCCTGCATCATGACGTGCACGGCCATCACGGCGCCGGCAAGGTCATTCTGCGCGCGGCTCCGGCCGGTACCGGCATCATCGCCGGCGGCCCGATGCGCGCCGTCTTCGAGACGCTGGGCATGCAGGACGTGGTGGCGAAGTCGTTTGGCTCGTCCAACCCGTACAACATGGTCCGCGCGACCTTTGATGCGCTGAAGAATCAGGACAGCCCGCGTCTTGTCGCGGCGCGTCGCAGCCTCAAGGTCTCGCAGCTTCAGTCGCGCCGTCGCATTGACGACGCCGAAGCGACCGACTGACGCCTGAGAGGTAGGGAAGCTAATCATGGCGAACAGCAGCAAGACGGTCACGGTCGAACAGACCGGCAGCCCGATCCGCCGCCCCGAGGACCAGCGGGCGACGCTGGTCGGTCTCGGCCTCAACAAGCTTGGGCGTCGCTCGACGCTCGAAGATACCCCGGCCGTGCGTGGCATGATCTATAAGGTCCGCCACCTCGTCCGCGTCGTCGAAGCCTGACGGCGCAGAAGGAGACTGGCGATGAGCAGCCTTAACGAGATCAAGGACAATTCCGGCGCGCGTAAGAAGCGCATGCGCGTCGGCCGCGGCATCGGCTCGGGCAAGGGCAAGACCGGCGGACGTGGCGTGAAGGGTCAGACCTCGCGTACCGGCGTCGCGATCAAGGGCTTCGAGGGCGGCCAGATGCCGATCCATCGGCGTCTGCCCAAGCGCGGCTTCACCAACATCTTCGCGCTGGACTGGAACGAGGTTTCCCTCGGCCGCGTCCAGACCGCGATCGATGCCGGCAAGCTGGACGTGACGGCGGTCGTGACGCAGGCGGCGCTGGTCGAGGCGGGCGTTCTGCGCCGCGCCAAGGACGGTGTGCGCGTGCTCGGCTCCGGCGAACTGACCGCCAAGGTCACGTTCGAGGTCGCCCATGCGACCAAGTCGGCGATCGAGGCAATCGAGAAGGCCGGCGGCAAGGTGACGCTGCTGGTGTCCAAGACCGACACTGGCGAATCGGCGGCCTGACACTTACGTCAGGCCTAACCGGATTTACAGGGCGCAGACGAGGAGCGGAGCCACCATGGCCTCGGCAGCAGAACAGCTCGCGGCAAACCTCAATTTCGGTGCTCTGGCAAAAGCCGACGAACTGAAGAAGCGCATCTGGTTCACCCTGGGTGCGCTTCTCGTTTATCGGCTGGGCACCTATATCCCGATGCCCGGGATCAATCCCGATGCGCTGGCTGACGTTTTCAGCACGGCGCAGCAGGGCATTATCGGGCTCTTCAACATGTTCTCGGGCGGCGCGGTGTCGCGCATGGCGATCTTCGCCCTGAACATCATGCCCTACATCTCGGCCTCCATCATCATTCAGCTGCTGACCACCGTCTCCCCGACGCTGGAAGCGCTGAAGAAGGAAGGCGAGTCGGGCCGCAAGATGATCAACCAATACACGCGGTACCTGACCGTGGTGCTCGCGGTCTTCCAATCCTACGGCATTGCCGTCGGCCTCGAAGGCTCCGGCGCCGTCGTGTCGGATCCCGGCTGGTTCTTCCGTATCTCGACGGTCGTTACGCTCACCGGCGGCACCATGTTCCTGATGTGGCTCGGCGAGCAGATCACCTCGCGCGGCATCGGCAACGGCATTTCGCTGATCATCTTCGCCGGTATCGTGGCGGAGCTGCCTGCGGCGATTGCCAACACGCTTGAACTCGGCCGCCAGGGCGCGCTGTCCACCGGCATCATCCTCGCGGTGATCCTGATGGCCATCGGCATCATCATGTTCATCGTGTTCATGGAGCGGGCTCAGCGCCGTCTACTGATCCAGTACCCGAAGCGCCAGGTCGGCAACAAGGTGTATGAGGGCCAGTCTTCGCACCTGCCGCTGAAGCTGAACACCTCGGGCGTCATCCCGCCGATCTTCGCCTCGTCCCTGCTGCTGATCCCCACCACGGTGGCGAGCTTCATGCAGAGCTCCGGCCCCGGCTGGCTGACGACGGTGACGACGCTCATCGGCCACGGGCAGCCGCTGTTCATGCTGCTCTACGTGCTGCTGATCGTGTTCTTCTGCTTCTTCTATACCGCCATCGTGTTCAACCCGACGGAGACGGCGGACAACCTGAAGAAGCATGGCGGCTTCGTGCCGGGCATCCGCCCGGGTGAGCGCACCGCCGAGTATATCGACTATGTGCTGACTCGCATCACGGTCATCGGTGCGGCTTACCTAGCGGTCGTGTGCCTTTTCCCGGAGATTCTCATCTCCTACGCCGCAGTCCCGTTCTACTTCGGCGGCACCTCGCTGCTGATCGTGGTGAGCGTGACGATGGATACGGTGGCCCAGGTTCAGGGTCATCTGTTGGCGCACCAATATGAGGGGCTGGTCAAGAAGGCCAAGCTCAGGGGGAAGCGCCGATGAGGCTTATACTGCTCGGACCTCCGGGGGCGGGGAAGGGCACGCAGGCGCAGCGTCTCGTCGCGCGCCACGACATCGTGCAACTGTCGACTGGCGATATGCTGCGCGAGGCCGTCCGCAACGAGACACCGATCGGCCTCAAGGCCAAGGCGGTGATGGATGCCGGCAACCTCGTCTCGGACGAGATCGTGATCGGCATCATCTCCGACCGCATCGACCAGCCGGATTGCGCCAAGGGGTTCATCCTCGACGGCTTTCCGCGCACGGTGGCGCAGGCCGAGGCGCTGGACCGCATCCTGGCGGAGAAGGGCCTCAAGCTTGACGCCGTGATCGAGCTGAAGGTCGACCAGGACAAGCTGGTCGACCGCATCATCCAGCGTGCGCGCGAAACCGCCGAGCGGGGCGAGCCGGTCCGCAAGGATGATGATCCCGAGGTCTTCAAGACCCGGTTGGAGGCCTTCAATCGGGATACCGCCGTGGTCGCGCCCTATTATGAGGAGCGCGGCATGCTGGCGACGATCGATGGGATGAAGCCTATCGACGAGGTGACCAAGGCGATCGCGGACGTCCTCGAACTGGCCTGAGAACTCTTCGCTCGGCTTGACATATGGGCGGAATCGCTCTATGTGCCGCGCTTCACTCAAGCGGGTGCCGCCAATCGACATCAATTCGCTGATGTCGGGCGGTCTCGTGCGTATCTCCGCAAGGGCCGGCCTCCACCGGCGCGGGGCATTTTCATCACCGGTTCGTCCGGTTCACATGGAGAGAGCGACGTGGCTCGTATTGCAGGCGTTAACATCCCGACCAACAAGCGCGTCATCATTGCGCTTCAGTACATTCACGGTATCGGCGCGAAGAACGCGGCCGAGATCGTCGAGAAGGTCGGCATTCCGGTCGAGCGCCGGGTCAACCAGCTCACCGACCAGGAAGTTCTGCAGATCCGCGAGACGATCGACCGCGACTATCTCGTCGAGGGCGACCTGCGCCGCGAAGTGTCGATGAACATCAAGCGTCTGATGGACCTTGGCTGCTATCGCGGCCTGCGTCATCGTCGCGGCCTGCCGGTGCGCGGTCAGCGTACCCACACCAATGCCCGCACCCGCAAGGGTCCTGCCAAGGCGATCGCCGGCAAGAAGAAGTGAGGAGGGCGGGCTGAGGCCCGCTTTTCAGCGCCGGCGCTTCGTGCGGCCGGCGCATTCGTTGCGAACACTGTCCCGAGCGCCTGGAATGACGGGCGCGTCCGAAGGATCCAAGGTCTATGGCTAAAGAAGCTGCCCGCATCAAGCGTCGTGAGCGCAAGAACATCGCCTCCGGCGTCGCGCATGTGAATGCGTCGTTCAACAACACCATGATCACCATCACCGACGCGCAGGGCAACACCATTGCCTGGTCGTCGGCGGGCGCCATGGGCTTCAAGGGTTCGCGCAAGTCCACGCCGTATGCGGCGCAGGTTGCCGCCGAGGATTGCGCCCGCAAGGCGGCTGACCACGGCATGCGTACCATCGAAGTCGAGGTTTCGGGCCCCGGTTCCGGCCGTGAATCGGCGCTTCGTGCCTTCCAGGCGGCGGGTTTCACCGTGACGTCGATCCGCGACGTGACGCCGATCCCGCACAATGGCTGCCGTCCGCGCAAGCGTCGGCGCGTCTGACGCCTAATCATCCAGCGGCGCTTCGGGCGCCGCAGGGGCCGCTGCAGTCGGCCTTCCCCCTCCCGCCGGGACCGGGGTGGAAGGTGCCGGGCAGGGAGTCCGGGGCACCGTCGAAACCAAGGGTGACGTCGTGATTCAAAAGAACTGGCAAGAGCTGATCAAGCCCGAGAAGCTTGAAGTCGTGCTCGGCAGCGACCCGAAGCGCCTGGCGACCGTTGTCGCCGAGCCTCTGGAGCGTGGCTTCGGGCAGACGCTCGGCAATGCGCTGCGCCGCATCCTGCTGTCGTCGCTCCAGGGCGCGGCGGTAACGTCCGTGCACATTGACGGGGTGCTGCACGAGTTCTCGTCGATCCCGGGCGTGCGCGAGGACGTGACCGACATCGTCCTCAACATCAAGGACATCGCCATCAAGATGGCCGGCGATGGCCCCAAGCGCATGGTTGTGAAGAAGCAGGGTCCGGGTGTCGTCACCGCCGGTGATATCCAGACCGTGGGCGACGTGCAGGTGCTGAACCCCGAGCTGGTGCTCTGCACGCTCGACGACGGCGCCGAGATCCGCATGGAGTTCACCGTCGACACCGGCAAGGGCTACATCGCGGCCGACCGCAACCGCCCGGAAGATGCGCCGATCGGCCTCATCCCGGTCGACAGCCTCTATTCGCCGGTCAAGAAGGTCTCCTACAAGGTTGAGAACACCCGCGAGGGCCAGATTCTCGACTATGACAAGCTGACCCTCACCATCGAGACCAATGGCTCGGTCGGCCCCGAGGATGCGCTGGCCTACGCCGCGCGCATCCTGCAGGACCAGTTCGAGATCTTCGTCAATTTCGAGGAGCCCAAGCGCGAGACGGAAAGCCCTGTCATGCAGGAGCTGCCCTTCAACCCCGCGCTGCTCAAGAAGGTGGACGAACTGGAACTGTCGGTCCGTTCGGCGAACTGCCTGAAGAACGACAACATCGTCTATATCGGCGACCTGATCCAGAAGACGGAGGCGGAGATGCTCCGTACCCCGAACTTCGGCCGCAAGTCGCTGAACGAGATCAAGGAAGTTCTCGCCAGCATGGGCCTGCACCTCGGCATGGAAGTGCCGGGTTGGCCGCCGGAGAACATCGAGGATCTCGCCAAGCGGTTCGAAGATCACTATTGAGCATTGAGCGCGGCGTTCGAGCCGTCACCCGTATCTCCCGGCTCGAAAGCCGCCGCATTTAGGATTTTTGCCATGAACCACGGCAAGACGTATCGCAAGTTCAACCGGACCGCGGAGCACCGCAAGGCCATGTTCGCGAACATGTGTCAGGCGCTCATCACCCATGAGCAGATCATGACCACCCTGCCCAAGGCGAAGGATCTTCGCCCGGTGGTGGAGAAGCTGATCACCCTCGGCAAGCGCGGCGGCCTCCACGCCCGCCGTCAGGCGATCGCGGAAGTGCGCGACGTCGCCGTCGTGCGCAAGCTCTTCGACGTGATCGGTCCGCGCTACAAGGAGCGCAATGGCGGCTACACCCGCATCATCAAGGCGGGCTTCCGCCACGGTGATTCGGCCGCGATTGCCGTGATCGAGCTGGTCGATCGCGACGAATCGGCCAAGGGCGCCGCTGACATCGCTCGTCACGAGGCCGCCAAGGCCGAGGAAGCCGCCGCCGCGTGAGCGGGACGGCTGCTAGCCGAATAAATTCCGGATCGGGGCGGCTTTTGCCGCCCCTTTTCTTTTGGCGGTAGTCTTTGCGTGCGAGAGTGGCGCACGGCTGCCCTTTCTCCGCCGCAGGGCGGGGATTATATCTGGCGCCATGAAACGCTTTGTCCTCATCGTCGCTTCGCTTCTCGCCGCCGCGCCGGCGCTCGCGCAGGTCCCTGCCGCCGGCGGACCGCGCGTGCCGGCTTCACGCGCCGAGATCGGCCTCAGCTTCGCGCCCGTCGTGGCGCGCACGGCGCCGGCCATCGTCAATGTCTATGCGCTGAAGACCACCCAGCGGAACAACCCGCTGCTAGAGGACCCGTTCTTCCGCCGCTTCTTCGGCGACCGGGGCGGGCCAGACGTGCCCGGCTTCGACATGCCGCGCGAGCGCATTCAGCGTTCGCTGGGGTCTGGGGTTCTCGTCGATCGGTCCGGCATCGTCGTGACCAACAACCATGTCATCGACGGTGCCGACGAGATCCGCCTGTCGCTGTCCGACAAGCGCGAGTTCGACGCCGAGGTGATGCTGCGCGACCCGCGCACCGACATTGCGATCCTGAAGATCAAGGACGGCAAGGCGGACTTTCCCTCGGCGACGCTCGGCTCGTCCGACGATCTCCAGGTCGGCGACATTGTGCTGGCGATCGGCAATCCGTTTGGGGTCGGCCAGACGGTGACGCAGGGCATCGTCTCCGCCCTCGCCCGCACCCAGCGTGGCATCACCGACTACGGCTTCTTCATCCAGACGGATGCCGCGATCAACCCGGGTAATTCCGGCGGCGCTCTTGTGGATGGGGCGGGCCGTGTCGTCGGCATCAATACCGCGATTTTTTCGCGCTCCGGCGGCTCGCAGGGCATCGGCTTCGCCATTCCCGCCGACATGGTGCGGGTGGTGCTGCAGTCGGCCCTTGCCGGCAGCAAGGTGGTGCGCCGCCCCTGGCTGGGGGCCGACCTGCAGCAGATGACGCCGGACCTTGCTGAAGGTCTGGACGTGGTGCGCCCCACCGGCGCGCTGGTGCAGAACATCTTCCCCGGCAGTCCGGCCGAAAAGGCGGGCCTGCGTGCCGGCGATCTCATCGTCACCGTGGCCGGGCTGGAGGTGGATGATCCCGACGCCTTCGGCTTCCGCTTCGCCACTCGTCCGCTGGGTGGTTCGGTCGATCTCGGCATCATCCGCCAGGGCAAGCCGGCGACGCTGCGGGTGGCGCTGGAGCCGGCGCCGGAGACGGTGCCGCGCGACGAGGTGCTGCTGCAGGGTCGCTCGCCCTTGTCGGGGGCGACGGTGGTCAATCTTTCGCCGGCGGTGATCGAGGAAATGCGGACGATCGACGCCATCAAGGGCGTGGTGATCCTCATGGTCGAGGAAGGTTCGCCGGCGGAGCGCACCAGCTTCCGTCCTGGCGACGTCATCATGGAGATCAACGGAACGCCGATCGTAACGACCGCCGATCTTCAGCGGATTACCCGCGTGCCGGCGCGTTCCTGGCGGGTGACGCTCCAGCGTGGCGGGCGGGTCATCTCCGCCCTGCTGCCGGGTTGAGGCGGTCTTGTCCGATCTTTTCGCGTCCGCCGGACTTGAGAATGCCGCCCCCCGGCCGTTGGCCGACCGGCTGCGGCCGCAGAAGCTTGCCGAGGTTGTGGGACAGGAGCACCTGACGGGGGAGGGCGGTGCGCTCACCCGGATGATCGCCAACCGTTCACTCGGCTCGCTGATCTTCTGGGGGCCGCCCGGCACCGGCAAGACGACGGTGGCCCGGCTGCTGGCGCGCGAGACCAGCCTGCATTTCGAGCAGGTCTCTGCCATCTTCACCGGCGTCGCCGACCTGAAGAAGGTGTTTGAGGCCGCGCGGGGGCGCCGGGCGATCGGGCAGGGCACGCTGCTCTTCGTCGACGAGATCCACCGCTTCAACCGTGCCCAGCAGGACGGCTTCCTGCCGGTCATGGAAGACGGCACCATCACGCTGATTGGGGCCACGACCGAGAACCCGTCCTTCGAGCTTAACGCGGCGCTATTGTCGCGGGCCCGGGTGCTCGTGTTCAAGGCGCTCGACGCCGAGGCGATCGACAAGCTGCTCCAGCGCGCCGAGACGCTGGAGGGCCGGCGCTTGCCGCTCGCCCCCGAGGCGCGTGCGGCGCTGGCCGGCATGGCGGATGGCGACGGGCGCTACCTGCTGGGCCTTGCAGAGGAACTGCTGGCACAGCCGGACGGGCCGGACCTCGACGTGGCGGGCCTCGCCGCGACCATGCAGAAGCGGGCGCCGATCTACGACAAGGGGCAGGACGAGCACTACAATCTGCTCAGTTGCTTCCACAAGAGCCTGCGCGGCTCCGACGTGAATGGCGCCATGTACTGGGCGGCGCGGATGCTGACGGGCGGCGAGGACCCGGGAACGGTGTTCCGCCGGCTTTGCTGCGCGGCCTCCGAGGATGTCGGCATGGCCGATCCACAGGCGATGCCGCAGGTGGTGGCAGCCTGGACCGCGTTCGAGCGTGTCGGCTGGCCGGAGGGGCGGCTGTTCCTCGCCCAGGCTATTGCCTATGTCGCGACGGCGCCGAAGTCGAACGCCGCCTACTCTGCCTTCAACGCGGCGCTGGCCCTGGCGCAGAAAACTGGCTCTCTGGCGCCACCGAAGCACATCCTCAACGCGCCGACGAAGTTGATGAAGGAACTCGGCTACCACGCCGGTTACCAGTACGATCACGATTTTCCCGATGCCTTTGCGGGCCAGTCGTTCTTTCCGGAAGAGTTGGCTGGTGACCCAAGGGCCGATTTCTACACGCCGAACGAGCGCGGATTCGAGCGCGAGGTGAAGAAGCGGCTGGAATATTGGGCGCGGCTGCGGTCGGAGCGGCAGGGTGGCGACTAGGTTGAGGCGGTTGGACAGGCGGGGCTGACAGCGTGCAGGGCATGATTCTCATCTTCATCGGCGCCGGCATTGGCGGCGTCCTGCGCAACGCGCTTGGCCTGGCCGTCATGCGGACCTTCGGCGTGGGCTTTCCCTACGGCACCCTGGCGATCAATGTGATCGGCAGTTTCGCCATCGGGCTGGTCGCGGGATGGCTGACGTTCCTGGCCAGCGGCGGCTGGACCATGCATGCGCGCGCCTTCATCATCACCGGCGTGCTCGGCGGCTTCACCACCTTCTCCACCTTCTCGCTCGATACCGCCCTGCTGGTGCAGCGTGGCGAGATGGGGTTGGCGGCGCTCTATGTCGGCGGTTCGGTCGCGCTGGCGCTGGCGGGCGTGTTCAGCGGATTGGCCCTCATGCGCGCTCTCGCGTGACGTGAGGCCCCGTCTCGGCTATGTGCTGGGGCAAGGAGTACCCACGCCATGGCCGTTGAGACACGCCGCGTCGACGCGGACGAAGAAGGCATGCGGCTCGACCGCTGGTTCAAGTCGCATTTTCCTGACCTTTCCTTTGGCCATCTGCAGAAGCTGCTGCGCAGCGGGCAGGTGCGAGTGGAGGGCGGCCGTGTGAAGACCAATACCCGCCTCTCCGCGGGCCAGGTCATTCGCATCCCCCCGCTGGAGGAAAAGCCACAGCTCTCCGCCGCCGACCATCTGGAGGCGGAGGAAGCGAAGGCGCGTGGCGAGGCGCCGCCCCGTCCAGCCGCGCGCAGCGCGCGCTCCGACGAGGAAGGCGAGGAGCTTGCTGCTCCCGCCGTGCGGCGCGCCAGCTCGGACGACAAGGACGCCCGGGCGCTGAAGGACATGACGCTCTACGAGGACCGCGACGTCCTGGTGCTCAACAAGCCGTTCGGCCTCGCCGTCCAGGGCGGTTCGGGCACCTATCGCCATGTCGACGGCATGTTGGAGGCGCTGCGCGGTTCTGACGGGCAGAAGCCGCGCCTCGTCCACCGCATCGACAAGGACACGTCCGGCATCCTGCTGGTGGCGAAGAGCCGCCTGTCGGCCTCGACGCTCGCCAAGACCTTCCGCTCGCGCTCGGCCCGAAAGGTCTATTGGGCACTGGTGCCCGGCGTGCCGCGTCCCGCCCAGGGTCGCATCTCCACCTATCTCGCCAAGGACGAGGCGGCGGAGAAGATGCGCGTCGCCCGGCATGGCGACGACGAGGCGAGCCACGCCATCTCCTATTACGCCGTGGTTGACAATGCGGCGCAGAAGCTTGCCTGGCTGTCGATGAAGCCGGTGACGGGCCGTACCCATCAGCTGCGCGCCCATGCCGCCCATATCGGCCATCCGATTGTCGGCGACCCGAAATATTTCGACATCGAGAACTGGCCGCTGCCGGGCGGGCTGCAGAACCGCCTGCATCTTCTGGCGCGCCGGCTGGTCATCCCGCATCCGCGCGGCGACAAGCTGATCGACGTCTCAGCGCCGCTGCCCCCGCACATGCAGCAGAGCTGGAACGTTCTCGGCTTCGACGCCTCGCAATACGACCCGATCGTCGACGCCCCGGAAAGCTGAGGCGCGCAAGCGGGCAGGCGGCCCCACTGGCGGCTGGTGAGCCATCGCCGGTGGATGCGCTCCCGCATGGATGGCGCGGGCGCCGGCAATGGGCTACGCAGCTGCGGGATCGCCTCTGCCGGGAGCTTCGCTTATGTCGCCCGCCGCCTGCCGCGTCGTGCTTTTCCTGTCTGTGTGCCTCGGCGCCAGCCTCACTGGCGCGGAGGCAGGGGCGCAGGACTGCACCGGCAAGCTCGGAACCTCGCGGGTGATGCAGGTCGATCCGGTCGGCCTGCAGGTCGGCACCAAGCATTTCCCGCAGACGCTCGACTTGGCCGACCGGGAAGTCGTGCTGACCTTCGATGATGGCCCGCTGCCTGGCACGACTCCGGCGGTGCTGAAGGCGCTGGCGCGCGAATGCGTGCGCGCCACCTTCTTCGTCATCGGCCGCAATGCCGCCGCCCATCCTGATCTGCTGCGGCGCGAGATTGCCGAGGGCCACACGGTCGGCCATCACAGCATGACCCATCCGATGACGCTGGCCGACATCCCCTATGACAAGGCGGTGGCGGACATCGAGAAGGGGATCAAGGCGGACGACAAGGCCGCCTATAGCGCCAGTGGTACGCGTCCCCGCGTTCCCTTCTTTCGTTTCCCGGGATTCGGCGCGTCGCCTGAGTTGCTGACCTATCTAGGCCAGCGCGGCATCGGTGTGTTCGGCGCCGATCTCTGGGCGTCGGACTGGAATCCGATGACACCGGAAGAACAACTCACCCTGGTGCTGGCCCGCCTCGACCATGCAGGCCGGGGAATCATCCTCTTCCACGACACGCGGGCGCAGACGGCGAAGATGCTGCCGGCGTTTCTCACGGCGTTGAGGGAGAGGGGATACCGCGTGGTGCACATCGTGCCGGAGCCCGCAAAGACCGCGACGGCGCCGTAGGCGCGCAGGACGCGGCAACCGACGCGGCGACGCAAGCCCATTCGAACTCCCGAAACGACAACGGCGGCCCGAGGGCCGCCGTGTGTTCCGAAATCCGGAGAATATGGTGCGGTCGAGAGGACTCGAACCTCCACGGTGTTACCCACTGCCACCTCAAGGCAGCGCGTCTACCAATTCCGCCACGACCGCATCGCCGGCGCCGGCTGCTTCGTCAGCGGCCATCGCGAGCGGGGCATCGTCTAGCAGATGGAGTAGGGGTCCACAAGAGCTGCCGGGTTTCCGCACGCGCCTGTGGACAGCGTCGCTTCCCGCGCATGGCTGCGCAGGCGACAGGAGCGGGGGCTGCCTTTATGTATGGGCCATGGAACACGCGGCCCATCCCCCCATAAATGCCAGCGCCGTCGCGCGTGACGGGCTGCATCCGCTGTTGCTGCCGATGCCCGGCGCCGCGCCGGTGCGCTGGCGCGTATCGGCTGCGTCGGTGGCTTATCCCGAGGCGCTGGCGGAGATGGACCGGCGTGCCGAGGCGATCGCCGCCGGGGAGGCGGACGAACTCGTCTGGCTGCTGGAACATCCCCCGCTCTATACCGCCGGCACCAGCGCCCGCGCCGAGGATCTCGTCGATCCCGACCGTTTTCCCATCTTCGACACGGGGCGGGGAGGGCAGTTCACCTATCACGGTCCCGGCCAGCGCGTGGCCTATGTGATGCTGGACCTCAAGAGGCGCGAGCCGGATGTGCGCCGCTACGTCGCCGCGCTGGAGGAATGGCTGATCCGCGCGCTCGATTCGTTTAACGTGCGTGGCGAACGACGAGAGGACCGTGTCGGCGTGTGGGTCCGCCGGCCGGAGAAGGCGGGCACGGGCGAGGACAAGATTGCCGCCATCGGCATTCGCGTGCGCCGCTGGGTGACGCTGCACGGCGTCTCGCTCAATGTGGAGCCCGATCTCTCCCATTTCGCCGGCATCGTGCCCTGCGGCGTGCGCGAGCACGGGGTCACTAGCCTGGTCGATCTCGGCCTGCCGGTGACGATGGACGATGCCGACCTCGCTCTGCGCCGCGCCTTCGAGACGGTGTTCGGGCCGACGATCGTCGATGAGGCCTGAGCTTAAGCCGTGGGCCAGATGGCGAAGTCGCCGAACGCTTCCGCTGCCGGCACCGCCTCTTCCTGAACCGTCACCTCGGTGACGTTCGCCGCCGCCGGGCCTGTCCGGCAGGCGGCGAGGAAGTCCGCCAGCGTCGGCGCCGGCGCGAAGATGAGCGCTTCCACACTGCCGTCTCGCCGGTTGCGAACCCAGCCACGCAGCCTACGCCTCTCGGCTTCGCGCGCGAGCCAGGCGCGGTAGCCGACGCCCTGCACCCTTCCGCGCACGAGGACACGTGTCGCCGCAAGGTCCGTCATGGGAGCTCCTTCAACAAAGTTTCGGTAGCGCGAAACCGCAAGCGGCTTAAGGAATTGTCCCTAGGCCGACTCTTCATTAACACCAGCTCGTCCATGAACGCGCATCGTTCCCGTCGCGGGCCGATCCGTTCATTCCTCACGACCCGTCCGGAGTAGGCATGCGCGAAGAGACCGATCTCGCCACCCCGCTGCGCGGGCCGGAGCACGACAACGATCCGAGCGAGACGCCCGGCTTCGTCGAGGCGGTGGTTGGGGCCATCGACGCCGGCGATGTCGCGGCCCTTCGCGCCATCGTCAGCGATCTCCACGAGACCGATGTCGCGCGGCTGCTGGAAGCGCTGCCGGCCGCCGATCGTCCCCAATTGATCGAGCTGCTGGGCAGCGATTTCGACTTCACCGCGCTGACCGAACTCGACGAGACGGTGCGCGTGCAGATCCTCGAGGCGCTGTCGACCCAGACCGTCGTCGACGGTATGCGCGACCTCGATTCCGACGACGCAGTCTACATTCTTGAAGACCTCGACGACGCCGACAAGCAGGAAATTCTCTCCAATCTGTCGATCCCGGAGCGGGCGGCGCTGCAGCGCAGCCTCGACTATCCCGAGGAAAGCGCCGGCCGGCGCATGCAGACGGAGTTCATTGCGCTGCCGCCCTATTGGACCGTCGGCCAGACGCTGGACTATATCGGCGAGACTGAGGGGCTGCCGGAAACCTTCTTCGAGGTGTTCGTCGTCGATGCCACCTATCGTCTGAACGGTTCGGTGCCGCTCGACCGGTTGCTGCGGACAAAACGCGGCACCAAGCTCGGCGACGTGGTGACGCCGGATCGTCACGTGGTGAACGCTACCGATGACCAGGAGGACGTGGCGCGCGTTTTCGAGCGTTATAACCTCATCTCGGCACCAGTGGTTGACGAGGCGGGGCGCCTCGTCGGCGTGCTCACCGTCGACGACATTGTCGATGTGATCCAGGAAGAAGCGGAGGAGGACCTGAAGGCGCTCGGCGGCGTCGCCGGCGACGAGGAACTCTCCGACAGCTTCTGGTACATCGCCCGCAGCCGCTTCTCCTGGCTGCTGCTGAACCTCATCGCCGCCAACATCGCTTCCTTCGTCATCGCGCTGTTCGAGAACGAGCTCCAGCGCATGGTGGCGCTGGCGGTGCTGATGCCGATCGTCGCCAGCCAGGGCGGCAATGCCGCGACACAGACGATGACGGTGGCGGTGCGGGCGCTCGCCACCCGCGAGCTGCGGCCGAGCAATGCCAGGCGGGTCATCGCGCGCGAGCTGCTGGTGGGGCTCTTCAACGGCGTAGTGTTTGCGGTAATCATGGCCGTGGTGGTGTTCGCGCGCTTCGGCGTGGCCGACCTCGGCTTTGTGATCGCGCTGGCCATGGTGATCAATCTCGCGGCCGCCGCGCTGGGCGGCATTCTCATCCCGCTGATGCTCGACCGCCTGAAGGTCGATCCGGCGGTTGCGTCGGGACCATTCGTGACGACCATTACCGATGTGGTCGGGTTCTTTGCCTTTCTCGGAATCGCGTCGCTATGGTTCTGATCGGCTTGACCGCAGCGCGGTGCCCGGCTGCGCTGTGGCAGGCAAACTGACGAGGCCGTGACGTGTTCTTCACCCTGTCCAAACTGATCTGGCTGGTCGCGGTCCCCTCGACCTTTCTCACTCTTCTGGCAGTGATTGGCCTGGTACTGTGGCTTCGCTGGCCATGGCTTGGCGCGGGGCTGGTCACGCTTGGTGTCGTGGGACTTCTGTTGATCGGCATTGGCCCCTTCGGCCGCATGCTGCTTATCCCGCTGGAAGCCCGGTTTCCGAGCTATGTCGAGGATGGCCGGAAGGTCGACGGCATCATCGTCCTCGGCGGAACCGAGCTGGCACGCATCACTGCAGCCCGGGGCCAGCCTTCCTTCCACGAGTCGGCGGAGCGCATTCTGGCGATGGGCGAACTGGCGCGCCGCTACCCGCAGGCGCGGGTTGTTTTCTCGGGCGGCGGCGCCGAACTCGGACCAAGGCCACTAGACGAGGCCGACGTCGTGCGCCTCGCGCTGCCGCAGATCGGGTTGGCGGACGGCCGGGTGACCTTCGAGCCAATGGCCCGCAATACCGAGGAAAACGCACGCCTGGCAAAGGAGCTGATTCAACCGCAGCCGGGTGAGACGTGGCTGCTCGTCACGTCCGCTTTTCATATGCCGCGCGCGGTGGGCAGCTTCAGGGCCGCCGGTTTTCCCGTCACCGCCTATCCCGTCGACTACCGGACCGTCGGCGACGCCGATTACTTCCGACCGTTCAGATCGGTGGCGAACGGGCTCGACTTCTTTGATCTCGCCATACACGAATGGCTCGGCCTTGGTGTCTACTACCTGACGGGTCGCATCGACAGCCCTCTGCCCGCGCCGCAGCCCTAGCTTGTAGCCTCTCCCGCATGGAGTTTGAGGGCGGTTCCAGCGCTCCGATCGCTTCATGAGATCGGATCGCCCTCAGGTGGGCCATGCGGATTCCGAACGTCGTTGGGGCAGGATCAGCTTAACAGAGGGAAATCCGAATGCCGCAGGAGGACCAGCCCATCATCCCGAAGATCGTCCATACCTGCTGGTTCGGTGGAGGGCAGAAATCGGCAAAGATGCTCAGGTTCGAGCGCTTGCGGAAGCAGGTTCTGCCTGACTATGAGCATGTCGAATGGAATGAGCGGAATATAGACCTCGCTGAGTTTCCCTTCCTCGAAAGATGCCACCGCGCAGGCCATTTCGCTCATGTGTCCGACATGGTGCGTTTGATGAAACTTTTTGAGGTCGGAGGGATTTATCTCGACACTGATGTCCAGGTTCTACGAAGCTTTACACCATTGCTGTCGAACGAGATGTTCCTGGGATATATGTGGGATTGCAATCTCGGCACCGCCGTCATCGGCGCCCGGGCGGGACATCCGGTCATCAGGGACCTGCTGGACACCTATGTTGATCGCCCTGGCGAGATATCGACGGACGTTCCCAACAACGACATGATGACGGCCGCCTTTCTCGCCAAAGTCGACGGCTTCCTGCTGGATGGGCGCGCATGGCAGGGAGCGAACGTGGCGATCTACGACAAGACCACCTTTGAACATCCGTCCTTTCTCTGGCGCAGGAACTACACGGTCCACCATTTCAGCGCGAGCTGGAAGGCAGAGGGGCGTGCCAAGTCCGCTGTCAAGGCGTTGATCGCCCGGCTGCCTCTGGGGCTTTATCTCTACCGGAAGTACATCTGCGAGAAATCGATCGGGCTGTCGCCCTTCAAGGAAATCTACGAGGCGGCGCGGGCGGGGAATGGCCCGCCGCGCCATCCATCTCAGGCGGCGGGCGGCAGCCCGAGGCGATAGACGCCGCGCAGTTCCGAGGGATCGACCGGCTTGCCCTTGCGATAGAGGACCAACTGCCCGGCCTGGGCCAGGCGCAGGGCGCCGCGCCGCACGGAGGGAAGCAGGCTCTGCCAATCGGGCCCGGTGGCGACGCTGCGCGCCACATCTTCGGGCGTCACCGTCTTCGCCGCGCCGGGCTGTCTGGCGACAGCCAGTATCGCCGCTTCGACGGCTTCTTCGGAGGGGCGGGGAGGACTATCCGTCATTGTCGAGTACCCAGTGCGAATCCCGGCCCAGCTGCCGGTTGATCATGACAAGGAAGATGGCGAGCGTTGCAGCCATCAGCGCCCAGCCGTTGATGTACCAGCCGAGATAGGCGATGGCGAAGAAGAAGGCGCGCTGCCCCCGGTTGAAGTGTCGCCCGGCGATCGTCGCCATGCGGGCGAGCTTGATGACATGGGCCTGCGCCTCCGGTGTTCCGGCCTCGGAGGGCGGTGGTGTCGACCCAAGCAGAATGGTCGAGTAGTTGAACAGCCGGTAGGCCCAGGCGAATTTGAAGAAGGCGTTGGCGAAGATCAGCGTCAGGCCAAGGGTCTTCAATTCCCAGCTTGTGCGGTTCGGAGCACCAAAGGGCAGGTCGCGAAAGAGCGCCATCACCGCTTCGGTCGATTGCAGAATGGCGAGGGTGGCACCGATGGCCAGCAGCGAGGTGGAGGCGAAGAAGGCCGTTCCGTTCTGCAGTGCAGCGACGATCTGGGCGTCGACGATACGGTTCTCGCGCTCCAGCATGCGGCGCATCCACTCGTACCGGTAGGCATCCATCCGCCGGTTGAGCGTGCGCGATTCGGCCCAGCTCCCCTCCATCACCAAATGATAAGCGACCCACGCCAGGCAGAATGCCGAGAAGGCGATCGCATCGATATAGGTGAAGCCGAGCATGGTGTTACCTGGATATCCGCCGGTCATTCGGCCGCCCTGGACTGGACGGAAGGCCGAGGGTGAGCGCTGTCAGGAGTGCTTTCAACAGCTCCCGGGAGGGCTTGTCGAGTGGGCGTCCATGCGGGGCAGGCAGGGCTGCACTGCATGAGCTGCGGTGGAATGTGGCGATTTCGCGGTTGCGAACGTCGTAACGATTTATTAAATACTGTTTCAGGTCGCGCCCCTATCCCGAGTCGTCGGTCGGCGGATCACAGTGAACGTATCGTTCCGAGGATCATCATGAATTCCATTCCCGAGCGCTCCTGTTGGGGAGTTGCCCGTTGGGCTGTCGCCGCTTTCCTGGCGGCAATCGCTCTCGTCTATCTGTTCGGTGGCTTTCAGGCGGCGCAGATCGCCGCCGGTTGAGCTAAGGCCTTCGGGCCGCTGGTCTTCTCAGTTGCGTGACAGAGGCTCGGCCCGCAAGGCCGGGCCTTTGCCATGTCTGGCTCTTGCCGCCAAAGGGGCGCGCCGATCACTGGGATTGATCGCCCTCATCACATGGCCGCGTTTGCCCTGCTTCGCCAAATGACGGATTCTCCGGCCGGTGCCGGAACAGGGAGGCGCGACGCAGTGCTGAGGCTCATCATCGGAAACAAGAACTACTCCTCCTGGTCGCTGCGACCGTGGCTGGCGATGACAGCGCTCGGCATTCCTTTCGAGGAAGAGCTGGTGCCGCTCGATGCGCCCGACTTCAAGGATCGGATCCGCGAACGCTCGCCCGCCGGCAAGGTGCCGGTTCTGATTGATGGCGCGGCGGTGGTGTGGGAATCGAGCGCGATTCTGGAGCATCTGGCCGAGCGGTTCCCGGACAGGGGAATTTGGCCGGTGGAGCCTGCAGCCCGCGCCTATGCCCGCTCTCTGGCCACCGAGATGCACAATGGCTTCGGTGCGCTGCGCAGCGTGGCGCCGATGAATCTTTGGCGGCCGGTCGAGCCGCGCGCCTTTCCCGAGGAAGCGATGAAGGACGTGCGCCGCATCGTCCGCCGTTGGGGCGAGGCCCGTGCACGCTTCGGTGCGGGGGGCGATTTCCTGTTCGGGACGTTTTCCGGCGCCGATGCGATGTATGCGCCGGTGGCAACCCGGCTGCGCACCTATGCCATCGAGGTCGACCCGGTGGCATCCGCCTATGTCGAGGCGATCCACGCCCATCCCGCCTTCAAAGCGTGGAAAGAGGCGGCGCTGAAGGAGACGGGTTCGCTGGCGGAGGATGAGGTCGACTGGCCGGTGGTCAAGCGGGTATAGAGCGCAGGTCGCTCAACGGGCCAGCCATGCCGCTCCACCTGCTAAAGCTCTGCGTCGGCGCCGAGTCCATTGAGGATCTCGAGGCGTGGATTGCTGAATCGCTCGCTGGCAAGGTGGCCCGCGGGCAGACGGCCGAACATGTTCACACTACGCGCATGGTGCCGACCCGCCTGGCGGAGTTGCTGGACGGCGGCTCCCTTTACTGGGTCGTCAAGGGTGAGGTCGCGTGCCGCCAGGCGCTGACCGGCATTCGGCCCTTCGTGGATGGCGACGGCATCCGCCGTTGCCATCTTGTGCTCGATCCGACCGTCCACCGCGTCGATCCGCGCCCCAACCGGCCTTTCCAGGGATGGCGTTATCTCGCGGCCAAGGACGCCCCGCCGGACCTTGCCGCCATCGGCACCGCTCCGGCGCTGCCGGACGAGCTCCGCCGCGAACTGCGCTCGCTGGGACTGCTGTAGCTGTTTCGAGGGACCCGAACACCCTTTCGCACGTTATCCCCTTAGGGAACGCGAAAGGACCTTGGGATGAACCAGACCAACTCTGACGGCATGACCCACACGAACTCGGACGATCACCGCGTGGTCGACAAGGGCGAGGTGGTGGTGAAGGCGGACACCGAGGAACGGCAGGCCGTCGAGGTCAAGCCGATGCGCTACGTGCTCGGCGTCGGCCTTGCGCTGGTCATCGTCGGCATGGTGATTGCCTACACGGTCATGATTTAGCGCATTGACGAAGCGTCATGCCGCCACATTGTCGATGAGCCGCGTGGAGCCGATCCGGGCCGCGACGAGCAGGCGGACCGGGCCTTCCATGGAGGAGGCGATGGGCGCCAGCGTCTCGGCGTGGCGGGCCTCGACATAGTCGAGCTCGAAGCCGGCGGCGACGATGGCCGCGCGTGCTTCTTCCACGGCGTCGGCGGTGGTGGATTCCCGGGCGATCCTAAATGCGGCAGCCATGAGCGCACGATAGAGCGCCGGTGCCGCCGCGCGCTCTGCGGCGGAGAGATAGACATTGCGCGAGGAAAGGGCGAGGCCGTCCGCCTCGCGCACCGTCGGAACGCCGACGACCTCGACCGGGAGGTCGAGGTCGCGGGCCAGGCGGCTGATCACCTGGAGCTGTTGATAGTCCTTCTCGCCGAACAAGGCGACGTCCGGCAGCGACTGGATCAGCAGCTTGGCCACCACGGTGGCGACGCCGGCGAAATGGGTCGGGCGAAACGCGGTTTCCAGCCCCAGCGCCGGGCCGTCCAGCGAGACGGTGGTGCAAAACCCCTCAGGATACATCTCGTCGACATTGGGCACGAACGCCAGTTCGACCCCGGCGCTCGCCGCCTTCTCGAGATCCGCCTCCAACGTGCGCGGATAGCGCGACAGATCCTCGGTCGGGGCGAACTGGGTTGGGTTGACGAAGATCGACACGATGATGCGGTCCGCCCTCTCCCGCGCGGCGTCCATCAAGGCGACATGGCCGGCATGGAGCGCGCCCATGGTGGGAACTAGCGCGATCCGCTCGCCGGCCGCGCGCCATCGCCCCACCTGTGCGCGCAGCGCGGCTACGGTATGAACGGTGCGGATCGCGCGGGCGCTCGTCATGGCAAAAACCCCTTTCGGCCGGGGCGCGGAAGCTAGCAGAGCCGCCCCGAGCGTCAACCGGCGGCGCGGGCGAGGCTCCCACGGTCAACCCTTGGCGAGTGGGCTGTTCGCCGGGGCGCATCCCCCGCTACACTCGCGCCGAATCCGCATCGGAAACCGCAATGGCCGCCGACAAGACCGTAACGACCAAAAACAACACGGCGACGCCCGCCGCGCTATCCGCCGAGGCTTCCGCCTTCCTGGCGGAACTGGAGCGCCGAGCACCTCTTACCGCCGAGCGGCGCGGCCGGCTGATCTTTGGCCTCGATGCGACGATGAGCCGGGGTCCCACCTGGGATCTCGCCTGCGCCCTGCAGATGGAGATGTTCGAGGAGGCTGCCCGCATTGGCGGGCTCGATATGCAGCTCGTCTATTATCGTGGCCTCAGCGAGTGCCGCGCCTCGCCCTGGATGGGCGACGGAACGAAGCTTGGTGCGTTGATGGCGCGCATCCAGTGCCAGGGCGGGCGGACCCAGATCGGGCGGGTGCTTAACCATGCGGGCGCGCAGGCCGCCAAGGGGCCTGTCGGCGCGCTGGTGTTCGTGGGCGATGCGATGGAGGAGAATGTCGATGCGCTCTGCGCCGAGGCGGGTCCACTGGCGCTGCGCGGCGTGCCGGCCTTCATGTTCCAGGAAGGCGCCGACCCGGCCGCCGAGCGCGCCTTTCGCGAGATTGCGCGGCTCACCAAGGGGGCCTATTGCCGCTTCGACGCCGGGGCCTCCGCCGAGTTGCGGGCTCTGCTGCGCGCGGCAGCCTCCTATGCCGCCGGCGGGGCGAAGGCGCTGGCCGCCCTTGCGGGCGCTTCGCCCGGCGCGCGCCGGCTTATTTCCGCGATGCAGGATACGCGATGATCAATCTGGTTATCGGGGCGGCGATTGTCGCCCTGCTCTACTACGGGCTGAAGGCTTTTGGCCGATCCAACCCGGCGGTCCTCGCCAAGCTCGGGCGCAGGGTCGGGGGCGGAGCGCTTATCCTTGTCGCAGGATTTCTCGGCATGCGTGGCCATATCGAGACGGCCTTGCCGCTCGGGATATTCGGCCTGTCTCTCTTCGGCTGGGATATCCGCAAGGCATTCTCTTCGGCGAAGAGCGAGCCGAGCCAGGGTGGGACATCGAAGGTCCGGACGGCCTTTCTCGACATGGAGCTCGACCATGACAGCGGGCGGCTCGCCGGAAAGGTGATCAACGGCCCACTGAGTGGTACTGCGCTCGATACGCTCGACGTCCCGAGCCTTGCCCGCCTGGCGCTCGACGTGGATGTCGAGAGCCGCCAGCTACTCGAAGCTTATCTTGACCGCCGGTCGCCCGGCTGGCGTGAGAACGTGGACGGACATGCGGGCGGGCGGCGCGCTGACACGCCGCGCCGCGGCGCGATGACGGAAGAGGAGGCCTACCAGATCCTGGGGCTTCAGCCGGGGACGGGGGCGGACGAGATCCGCCAGGCTCACCGATCCCTTATGAAGAAACTCCATCCCGACCAGGGCGGGTCGAACTATCTCGCTGCCCGGGTAAACGAAGCGAAGGATGTCCTGCTCGACCGCCATTGATCCCATCCCCCCGGTCAGTTGCGGAAGACCATGCAACCGAAGTCGCTGCGCTTGAGGGCCTGACAGGCCTTCCGTGCAGCGGATTCGGCGTCGAAGCCGGCGAAGCGCGCCCGGACGATCCGGGTCGAGCCCTTTACCGCCTGCTCCGTATAGGCATCGGCCTTGGCAAGGGCGCTGCCGGCCTTCTGCTGCGCCTTGGCGATCTGGGCGCGGGCATCGGCTTCGCTGCCGAAGGCGCCGATCTGGATCGCCCAGCCGGAACGCGGCGCGGCGGACTGGTCGGCGTTCTCGGCGTCCTGACGCGGGATCTCGATCGGGCCGGCGCTCGCCACCTGCACCTGCTGGCGGATGGCGCGCTGGGCCGGAGCCGCAGCCGGCGCCTCGGAGGCATCAGAGACGAAGCCATTGGTGAAGGACAGCGTGCCGAGGATGCCCGGCTGATTGCTGAAGGAGGCGACAGGCTGGCTGGGCCGGGCCACCGCCACCGTCTTCACCGCGACCGGCACAATCGGGGCGGCCGAGCCGACGGGCGGCGCATTCGGCGCCGGCGCGCTGGCCACCGCCTGGGCCGGGCGGGCCGGCGAGGGGGCCGGCGTCGGAATCGAGCCAGTGCTAACCACGTCGGCGACGGCGGACGCCATGGCGACGCGCGGGCTGCTGGTCGGCACTGGAATGGTCTTGGGCGCTGCCGGGGTTTCGTCGACCAGAGCAACCGGCGCGACGGCATCGTCGGACGAGGCCCCCTGCGGCGGCCCGCTCATGCGAGCGACGAGTTGCGGGCCGGACTGGGCCTTGCCAAGGTTCTCGTTGAGCAGTGCGACCATCTGGTTATCGCGCGAGGCCGCGCTCTTGCCGCCCATCACCACCGCGATCACGTAGCGCCCATTCTTCTTGACGCTGGTGAGCAGGTTGAAGCCGGAGGCGTTGGTGTAGCCGGTCTTGATGCCGTCGACGCCATCGACACGACCCAGCAGGCGGTTGTGGTTGCGGATGGCGACGCCGCGATACTGGAAGCTGCGAGCCTCGAAATAGCCGTAGTACTTCGGGAAGCGCTCCTGAACGGCACGGCCAAGGGTGGCGAGGTCGCGGGCGGTCGTGACCTGCTCGGGGCTGGGCAGTCCGTTCGGATTCTTGAACACCGTACGCGACATGCCGAGCTGGCGGGCGCGGCGCGTCATCAGACCGGCAAAGCTGGAGGAACTTCCGGAAATGTTCTCGGCGATCACGACGGCTACGTCGTTGGCGGAGCGGGTGACGAGCGCCTGAATGGCATCCTCGACCGAGATGGTGGAGCCGGCCTTGACGCCAAGCTTGGAAGGCTGCTGCGCGGCGGCATAGGCCGACACGCGCAGCGGTGTGTTGAGCCTCATGCGGCCGCTCTCAAGCTGTTCGAACAGCAGATAGAGCGTCATCACCTTGGTGACGGATGCCGGGTGGCGGAGGGCGTCGGCGTTATCGGCGTCGAGAATGCGTCCCGTATTGGCATCGACGACGATGTGGGAATAGCCGCGATGCCAGGTGCCGGTGCTGGCCACGCTGCGTGTGACAGCCGACTTGGCGCGTACCGATTTCTTCTTCTTGGACGCAGCTTCCGCCACGCCTGCACCCAGCAGGGAGACCGCCAAAACCGCCACGGCGGCACGCATGAAAGTGGTGCCAACCATTCTCGGAACCTGCATATGACCGTCCCGCTACTCTTCGCCGACGAACGCCGGAAACTTCACACATTCGCCAGGGACAAGGCATCGCAGGACAATTGCTGCCTCTGCGAAGGCCTCGACCGGTTAAGGAACCCTGCCGAACCATCACTTCCCAAATCTTAAAAAGGGCACGGTTACAGAGTCGTAAAGAATGTCATCAGCCCTGTTGATATGGCACGAAGATGGTGTGGGGACAGCGTTCGGCGGGATGGTATGTTGCGTTGCACAAATTTCCTTGACGGATCTTGGTGCGGTGCATTACAAAATCCCCAGGGAGAATTCCCGGGCGGGCGCGTGCGGCTGATGCGCGACGCGCGTGGCGAAACACCACAGGAGTTGGGCTCATGCTGCAGAATTTTGAAGACATCCAGAAGGTCGGCAAGGACAATCTCGAGCTTGCGAGCAAGAGCTTCGGCACGGTTTCCAAGGGCGTCCAGGCGATCGCCATCGAGGTTGCCGACTACTCGAAGAAGTCCTTCGAGGAAGGCACCGCCACGGCCGAGAAGCTGTTCGGCGCCAAGACGCTGGACAAGGCGGTCGAGATCCAGTCGGCTTATTTCAAGAGCGCCTATGAGAGCTTCGTCGCCCAGGCGACCAAGATGGGCGAGCTTTATGCCGACCTGGCGAAAGAGACCTACAAGCCGTATGAGAGCGTCCTGGCCAAGGTCACTGTCACCAAGTGATGTGCGGCAGCTGATCGGCTGCCACTGACATTGCAACACTGGGCATTTGTCTGGTGTCGAGGGGCGGTCCGAAACGGGAGTTCGGGCTGTTCATGTGTTTCAAGAAGGCCCGGCCTCAGCGCCGGGCCTTTTTATTTGGGCTGGCGCGCAGGCCGCAGCCCCACGGAATGACGCGCTGAAGCGCGATGAGCGGTCGCTTGGCTCAAAGAATTGTCACCGGAATGCGACAGTCGGTTCCGCTCGGGCCTCTGGCGTGAGCGGAGATGCGTACTTATTATAGCTAGCGAAGGCCGGTTCGCCGGTTGGGGAATGCATGAATGTCCGACCACGCCGAATTTCAGCCGCGTGAGGCTATGATGGCCGACGACGAGCGTCGCCGCCGCGGGGACAACGCCCCCGGCACGGCGGTGATCACGCGTACCAAGCCGCAGGTCAAGCGGCCCAATCTCTACCGGGTGCTTCTGGTCAACGACGACTACACGCCAATGGAGTTCGTCGTGCATGTGCTGGAGCACTTTTTCAGCAAGAACCGGGAGGAAGCCACACAGATCATGCTGCATGTGCATCAGCATGGCGTGGGGGAGTGCGGTATCTTCACCTATGAAGTGGCCGAGACAAAGGTCACGCAGGTGATGGACTTCGCGCGCAAGCACCAGCATCCTTTGCAGTGCGTCATGGAGAAGAAGTGACGCCCCGCGACGGCTAAACGAAGAGGTCCCGATGCCCACCTTCTCCCGAAGCCTCGAGCAGTCGCTTCACCGGGCCCTCGCGCTCGCCAATGAGCGCCACCACGAATACGCCACGCTTGAGCACCTGCTGCTGTCGCTGGTCGACGATCAGGATTCCGCGGCGGTGATGCGCGCCTGCAATGTCGACATCGACAAGCTGCGGCGCAATCTCGTTGAGTACATTGATACCGAGCTCGACAATCTGGTTCAGGACGCTGGCGAGGATTCAAAGCCCACCGCCGGGTTCCAGCGCGTCATCCAGCGCGCCGTCATCCATGTGCAGTCCTCCGGCCGCGAGGAAGTCACCGGCGCAAACGTGCTGGTGGCCATTTTCGCCGAGCGTGAGAGCCATGCGGCCTATTTCCTGCAAGAGCAGGACATGACGCGCTATGATGCCGTCAACTACATCAGCCACGGCATCGCCAAGCGCGCCGGCATGTCGGAAAGTCGACCCGTTCGCGGCGCCGAGGAGGAGACGGAGACGAAGACCGGGGAGGACACCAAGAAGAAGGCCGATGCGCTCGAGGCCTATTGCGTGAACCTCAACAAGAAGGCGCGCGAGGGCAAGATCGACCCGCTGATCGGCCGCGACAGCGAGATCCAGCGCACCATCCAAGTGCTCTGCCGCCGCTCCAAGAACAACCCGCTCTTCGTGGGCGATCCCGGCGTCGGCAAGACCGCCATCGCCGAGGGGCTGGCGCGCCGAATCGTCGCCGGCGAAGTGCCAGAGGTCCTCGCCAAGGCCACTGTCTTCTCGCTCGACATGGGCGCGCTGCTGGCGGGCACCCGCTATCGCGGCGATTTCGAGGAGCGCCTCAAGCAGGTGGTCAAGGAGATCGAGGCCTATCCCGACGCCATCATGTTCATCGACGAGATCCACACGGTGATCGGCGCCGGAGCGACCTCCGGGGGGGCGATGGATGCCTCCAATCTGCTCAAGCCTGCCCTCGCGGCGGGCACGCTGCGCTGCATCGGCTCGACCACCTACAAGGAATATCGCCAGTATTTCGAGAAGGACCGGGCGCTGGTCCGCCGCTTCCAGAAGATCGACGTGCCGGAGCCGACCGTGCCGGACGCCATCGAGATCCTGAAGGGGCTGAAGCCCTATTTCGAGGACTATCATCGGCTGCGCTACACCAATGACGCCATCAAGGCGGCGGTGGAGCTCTCCGCGCGCTACATCCATGACCGCAAGCTGCCGGACAAGGCGATCGACATTATCGACGAATCCGGCGCGGCGCAGATGCTGCTGCCCGAGGGCCGGCGCAAGAAGATCATTGGCGTGAAGGAGATCGAGGCCACCGTCGCCACCATCGCCCGCATCCCGCCAAAGTCGGTGTCCAAGTCCGATACCGAAATCCTCTCGGCGCTGGAGACGACGCTGAAGCGCGTCGTCTACGGTCAGGACAAGGCGATCGAGGCGTTGTCCTCGGCGATCAAGCTGGCGCGGGCGGGTCTGCGCGAGCCCGAGAAGCCGATCGGCTCCTACCTGTTCTCCGGTCCCACCGGCGTCGGCAAGACCGAAGTGGCCAAGCAGCTGGCCTCCAGCCTCGGTGTCGAGCTGCTGCGCTTCGACATGTCCGAGTATATGGAGCGGCACACCATTTCGCGGCTGATCGGCGCGCCTCCCGGCTATGTCGGCTTCGATCAGGGCGGCCTTTTGACCGACGGCATCGACCAGCACCCGCACTGCGTGCTGCTGCTCGACGAGATCGAGAAGGCGCATCCCGACCTGTTCAACATCCTGCTGCAGGTGATGGACCATGGGAAGCTGACCGACCACAACGGCAAGCAGGTGGATTT
>JAESFV010000300.1_pt1 | contig 33867 bp, 26 predicted proteins | sample 9269471 | NCBI WGS metagenome assembly JAESFV01 (sample SAMN14502647, study PRJNA617108) | algae metagenome | isolation source: Symplocastrum torsivum CPER-KK1 and co-occurring heterotrophs from... | place: USA: Central Plains Experimental Range, Colorado | collected 2001-01-01
GTATAATTCTATGCGCAGAGCGCTTGGCGTGCGGACAACTTTGCCGCGCGGCGCCAATTTCGCCACGCGCTGGCTGGCCTCGCCGGACTTTCCAGTCGGCTCGCTCGAGGGCATGGTGGGTTTCGCGCTCGGCCTGACCGGCATGAGCCCTTGCGAAGCGGCGATCCGCTGGGTGCGCCTCTGGCGCGACGGCCCCCCGCCGGGCTGGAAGCCGCCTGGGGTGGGGTGAGGGCTAGGAATGCGCATAAGCCGCGCATGGCTCGACCAACCCGCCGGCAACCTCCCGATCGCGGGACCGGGCTGGCGGGGTATCGGCAAGTCGGATGCGAAGAAGCATCGGGCGTGCGCGAGCTACACCACATTCTCCTCATTAAACAGCAGTGCAGTTGACTCGCAATTAGACGGGGGAACTAATAGAGACGACAACTTGTGGCGGGGGCCAGCATGTGGATCGAGACCGAATACTCGCCTGACTTGAACTCGATCGATATCCGGAATTTTGCAGCCGACATGACCCCCGGCCGCCCCACACGCTATCTTGGCGCTCGCCCCACATTGAGCGGCTACCAGGAATCTGCCGCTCGCAAGGCACCGGCGAGGATCGTGGACTTCTATGCGATCAGAAGAGAACGATACAACGTAACAAGGCGTGGGGTTAACATCGTCGGATCATTTTCCGTCGATGTGCCAATCCTGCAGCCGCTGTCCATTGAAATCACAGCGCATTTATTCATTAAAATTGGTGTCTCCGGAGAGGCTGCAACAGAAATATCTAGGGCTTTCTTAGACTACGACGCTCAACGCGACGGTGATCCGATCGGGTATGTTGCTGCAAGGCTTGACGGAGATGTCCGTCCGGACATGTTCAGGACGAGAAACTCGTTCACGCTGGAACAGGCGGCGGGGAGAAGCGAGTTTACCGAACGCAGAGATTCTCTGCTCGCCTTGTACGTGGGGGGTGGGAACGGCGTTATTGACATTCTACCGGATGCCTCCCTCGGCGAATTGCTTCGCGATGAGGCGATCTCGGCAGTTTTGATAGATACGGAGATAGTCGGAGCGATGGAGGCTCCTCAGGGGGAGCACCGCGAGATAGATTCGGGGGCTGATCCTGATCAGTTGATTTCCGAGATAGTCAGCGAGACGTCCAAGGGTATTGACTGTATTATTACCAGCCATGTGCGAGAAAGAATATCAACCCTTCTATCGGCGCCAGAATACAAAATCGAATGGGAATTGTTAAGAGTAATTGACGACTGCGGGGTTCGTGTTGAAATAAAAGTTCCTGTACTTTATGACAGGCGACTAGATTATGCACTTTATGCGTGGTTTGCCAATTCTAAAGACATTTTGGCAATAGTTGAGCAAGCGGCGAAAACGTGTCTAATTCGATCGGCATTGAATCCTGCTGTTATTGGGCTTGCTTTCGTTAACCTACCGGCGGCGGCCATTGCGTTCGCCGTTGCATTCATAGATTGCGTAAACTACCACGGGCCCGGTTACGCAAAGTGCTTAATTCCCGATATTGCTGTAGTTCATGAACGAACAGACTGGCATAGGGTGTTGTGAGGGCTGTTTTCGGACGTACCATGGTTGATTCAATCGCTGCGGCTCATCGGCAAAGCGGGGCTGTTCCGGTACGCCCGTGTTGGCAGCCTCTTCCGTGGCTTTATCTTCGGTGACCTCTTTGGCACCCGATTGCTCGCCCCGAAGATGGCGGGCCGCATCGACTGAATTTACCCGGCTATAGAGTTACTGCAAGAGCACTTCGGTCGGCGCCGGCGGGCAATTCGGGCCTATGTCGCCTGGCGATGAGTAGCCCATGTCATTCCGATTGCTGCGGCCGGATGGGGCGCAGAGACAGCCGCAACCGGAACCTCCCTGATCGCCATCACGCCGCTCTCGCATGTCGCCCCGGTCGGTCCGGAGGACTGCTCGCCAATTACGGATTTAGGGCGAAAGCTCTAGTGCAGTCGCGTTAGTGTCCCAGTAGGTACTCGGCGAAGTCCTCGCTAAGGTTCCACCGGGGTACTCGGTTCCGCCTCACGTCATAGATTGCACCGTAGTGCTCGCAGATTTGTAGCTTGGCGAGTAGTTCGTCATGATCTTCAAAGTAATAGGAGAAGAACGGAATCTCGCCAGGATTGTAGCGTACGTCCTTGGAGAGGGCGATGATCTCCCTTGTGAAGGGTTTCGATCGGATGTCGGCCCGCATCTCTTCGATGAGTTCCGGCATCTTCGCCTCCAAGCCAGCGAAGTCCCTGCCCTTTCGAACGACGTAACCTCGCAGCTCTACCGCTGCTGCGGCCTCTGCGAAAGTTTTCCACTCGATGAGATCGGCCACGTCGTAGGCGGAGTCATCAGCGTCTACGAGACGGCTGCACTGCTGGCAAAGCCAAATGCCATTTTCGGCTGCTCGGCGGCCTTCGTTCGTAAGGTGCTGGTCGAAGCGCGGTCCGCCCTGCGAAGCGGCGGTGATGTGTGCGGCCACACCGAGGCTTACAGTCCCTCCGTCCACCCCGGGACCACTCGTTGGCTTGCGGCACAGTGGATTTGAGCACCTGAACCCGACCCGCTTGGCCAAACGCTGAGCCGTAGCCTGCGTGAAATCATCCCTCATAGAATTTATGTAACCAAAAGCGCTTCGGTGGCCAAGAGGTCCCAACCAGGGTTCGCAATGAGTCCCGAGGGGAAGCTCGGATATGATCAGGCGTCGGCAATGGGCGCTCACCTTCCCCCATAAGCTCCGCCACCCGGCCAGCGCCCTCCCCCGCTAGACCATGTGCCGACATCCTTCCCGCCACACACGCTGCAGGTGAGGCGGGGGCATAAGTCCTTGCGAAGCGTGCTCTGCGCGCGGCCGAGCTTCGCCGCCAGATGCGCGAGATCGATCTCCGCTGCCCGCCGGCAGGCGGGGTTGTAGCACTGCGCCCATAGGCTGAACCCGCCATCCAGCATGGCGCCGATCGTGCTGCCGTCGATCGCCTGGCCCACCGTAGCCTCGCCCTTCTTACGTGACGCACGAAAAGAGAACATCGCCCATCTGCCGTCAATCCGGCGGGCGAGCCATCAACCGTGCAGAGGAAATCGCGCATGCGCGTGAACGGCCTCCACCTGCCCCCCGAGGTGAAGCAGCCGGCAACTGTGCGGCTCCCGAGCGGCCTCACATCCGCCGAGGTGCCGCGGGGGCTGAATATCGGCCCCCGATCGGCCGAGAGGCTGAAGCGCGCCCTCGGCGGCGGGGATAGCCGCAATTCCGTCTTCGGCATGGTGGATCCGATGCCGAAGCCTGCCTATTGTCCGGCGCCGAAGGGCGCCGAACCCTCGGACGAAACCGCTAAACTGATGGCCCGCTACTGGCATTGGGCGAGTGGGTCGACCTCGCCGCAATCACGCGGCGGCCGTGAGCGAGAGACGATGACCGGGTCATGCCGAAAGGCCACTTCGCAGCAAGTGAGCAGAATAGCCTACATACACTCGACAGCTTCGCAGGGCATCTCGATCATGCAGTCGAGCCGACCACCTCCAGCTTGCTAGCGAGCCTTCTCTGCCGATGACACATTGACAACAACGATCGCTTCGTCGTCATCTTTAATCTCACTTTTAACAGCCAATTTTGGCCACCTATGTCTATACCGTCTGCTTTTTCCTAGAAAATTATTATCCTTAACAGCATCTTCTACCAATAATACTGACGCCAACGTTCGGCCATGATAAATAACTTTATTGTAGTATTTAATATTATTATTTACGCGAAGACTGTCAGCACGTACACCGCTCTTAGCAGCAACTCTCTTAGCAATAGCCCTCTTAGAGGCAACTTTCTTCATATTCCGCTTGTTAATACGATCTACAAGCTCTTGTATATCAACTTCCGAAACCTTCACATCAGACAAAATAACCGCATCTACTGTCTTTCCAGAAACTTTATTCGCATTAACCGTCAACGTTCTCGATGTATTTTCCGACTTGTATTCAATTCCAAGGGCTTCAGATATGATCCTTCTTTTAATTTTTTCTATTGATGTATTTCCAACAAATGAATCGACATCAATCGATTCGATCTTCTGCCAAAGACCTGCAGTATCAAGTTTTAGCGTTACCGCCAGAAGTTCGTCTGTCGCGGCGCCATCTACCTTTGAAATTCCAGACACATAATTCTTGTAAAGACTGAATAACTCTTTCGCATAATCAACATTATTATTAATATCTATCGATATCTGCTTAATGTCTGATGGATAAAGACGTTTTAACTTCTGAATTGTATCGATTTTTTTCATGATACTGTGTCCACCCGGCGAGGATTCGTGAAAAATGCGTCCAGTTCAATGCCCAACGCCCGAAACGCTGCAGCCGCGTTTTCTAAATGCTGCCGAGTCCTACCAGATCGGAGGCCGTATCGCCCAGACTCGTTCGTTAGCACCCATGTTGGCGGCGTAGCGCCAGGGTCGAAGATCAATTCGCCACCAATGCGAGCGGCCTTGCCTCCGACTAAGGCAGGATGGCCCAGGCGGGCCTGCATGTCTGATAGATCCTGCCCCTTAAACCTGGGATGAAGAAAGTCGCGATCGGATGATATATAGACCTCTTCAAGCGCGATTATTATATTTCCTGATTCATCTATCAGCCAAAGGATCGGAAGACATCGATGGGTGTACTCGGAAATCTTAAGATCGCACGTCGCCGACATCATGAGATCGCGCAAAATCTTGGCGGTGTCTTTCGAAAGAATGTTATAACTTAGGGGCTTCATTGACCCCTCCAGAGGTTCTACCCGGTTTGGGTTTATCGCGTCGCCAAAATTCCGGTCCAAATCTGGCTTCTCGATTGAGACGCCCTCAGAAGTCTCGGTAGTCTCAGACACCTCATCCCCCCATTTAATTGACTGCCACCCCACAATCTATCAACGGACACCTACAGCGCAACCTGAGCGTGAGCCTTGGGATGCAGTATATGTTCGTCTCCAGAAAGATCCTCGCCTTCCCTCCGGCCTTGGCCGCATATCAGGTACCGACGCCCCTCCCGCCGCAAAGGCCTGCAGCTGCAATGCGGGCACAGGTCCCTCGGCGTCGTTCTGTGTCGAACGCCAAGCTTGAACGCAAAACTCGCCAGATCAAGCTTGGGCGCCCACCGGCAAGCCGGATGGCAGCACAGTGCCTAGACGATGAATCCACGGTTCCGCATCGCGCCTATTGTGCTGCCGTCGACCGCGCCGCCCATGACGTCCCCCCTCCCCAGAATGAGAACAGCGACCCATCGGCCGTCAAGCCGGCGGGTGAGTCATCAACCGTGCAGAGGAAATCGCGCATGCGCGTGAAAGGTCTCCACCTGTCCCCCGAGGTGAAGCAGCAGGCAAATGTGCTGCTCCTGAGCGGCCTCACGGCCGCCGAGGTGTCGCGGCAGCTGAATATCGGCCCCCGCTCGGCCGAGAGGCTGAAGCGCGCCCTCGGTGGCGGCACGGGCGCGTCGCCGGCGGCAGCCCCCCCTCCGGCCGAGCCCGCCCCGCTGCCGCCGTCCACCGAGCGCCGCCTTCGCGATGAGCTTACCCGCGCCCGCCGCGAGCGCGACGAGGCGCTGCGCGAGGCCAATGGTGCCGAGGATCTGCGCCGCTCCGTCTTCGGCCTGGTGGACCCGATGCCGGAGCCCGCCTTTTTCCCGGCGCCGGCGGGCGCCGAGCCCTCAGCCGAAACCGCCATCCTGATGGCCAGCGACTGGCATTGGGGCGAGCGGGTCGACCTCGCCGCCATGGATGGGCTGAACAGCTACGACGTGAATATCGCCGGCCGGCGGGCCGCGCGCTTCTTCCAGGCCTCGGGAGATCTCGCGACCAAGCACTGGACAGGCCCGCCGCCGGCGCGGCTGATCCTCATCCTCGGGGGCGACATGACCTCCGGAGAGATCCATGACGAACTCGCCAAGACCAACGAGGCGCTGTCCATCCCCGCCGTGAAGCAGTGCGCCGGCGCCATCATGGCGGGCATCCGCCTGCTGCTCGACCGGCTGCCCTGCCCGATCGACGTCATCAACCTACCCGGCAATCATGGCCGTTCGACCCGGAAGCCGGAAAGCAAGGCGGCGGCGCTCACCTCCTACGACACGCTGCTCGGCGACGTGCTCGACCTGGCCTTTCGCGATGAGCCGCGCGTGAGTTTCTTCTCCCCCGTCTCTGGTGACGCCGTGTTCAGCATCGACGGCTGGACCTTCCTCGCCACCCATGGCGACCGCATCGGCTCGCGCGGCGGCATGGGTTTCGTCGGCCCGGCGGCGACGGCGGCGCGCGGCTTCAAGCGGGTGATCGCCGACTATGCCGCACGTGGGGCGCTGATCGACTTCATCCTGTGCGGCCATTTCCACAACGCGCTGCGCCTCGAGGAGGGCTGGGTGAACGGATGCCTGGTCGGTCCCTCGGAGTTCGCTCGCGACGGACGGTTTCGGCCGCGCCCGGCGTCGCAGACATTTCTCGCCGTGCATCCGCGCCGCGGCGTCACGCAGGTGCGAGAGATCCATGTCGGCTCGGCCGAGGAAGGCTCGCTCTACGAGGCGCGCCCCGCCGCCGCACCGATCCGCCCACGCTTCCGCGTCCCCGGCATTTCGAGGGCCTCCTGATGATCATCGGCTTCTGCGGCCCGGCCGGCTCGGGCAAATCCACGGCGGCGCTGCACCTGGTGCAGCGACACGGCTATCACCGGGTGCGGTTCGCCGGTCCGCTCAAGGCGATGATGCGGGCGCTCGGCTGCACGGAGGACGAAGTCGACGGCGCGTTGAAAGAGACGCCCTGCGAGCTGCTCGGCGGGCGCACGCCGCGCCAGGCGATGCAGTGGCTGGGCACCGAGTGGGGCCGGCAGATGATCACGCCCGATCTCTGGCTGCGTGCCTGGGCAGCCGAGGCGCGCTTGCATCGCCGCGTGGTGTGCGACGACGTGCGCTTCCCCAATGAGGAAGCCGAGATCCGCGCCCGCGGCGGCATCATCGTTCGGGTGGAATGCCCCTGGGCCGCCTCGCCGGGCTCCGGCCATGCCAGTGAGCAGCAGCCGATTCGCGCCGATATCACCCTGCGGAATGACGTGCGAGGCGACGTGGCGCCGTTCCGCTTGCAGCTCGACCGGCTGATGATCGGGGCGGAGGTCGGGTGGGCGGTGTGAGGTATCCCGACAAGCCGGCTGAGCGCGTGGCTTGGTTTGGAAATTTCCCCAGATTTCCATTGATTGTCAGTCATCCGAACAGGCATGATTGGGTAAGCTAAGCGGCTGATATTGCTAAATTAAGCACCTCCCCTAGGGCGCGCCAGGCTTCGTACAAGACCGCGAACACCCGCATGGGTGGCGCGGCCGGCGCGTACGGCCCTTTCCAGCAGCGATCGTGATCCGTGGATACGCACGACGTGTCCCGTTCAACCGCGCCGGGCAGCGCGCGGCGCTTGTCCCTGCGCCACGGCGCCTCACCATTTTGGCACGCTTGACGTACCGCCGATCCGTCGATCGCCCGGTTGCCGCCGTTCTCAGCGATGGACGCAAGGCCTCACAGCGCCTTCACCTCACCCGAGGCGGCGGCCGGCTCGGCGGCGTTCGCGGCGGGCGCCGCGTGCGGCCATGACTTGCCATCGATCACGACGCGCCGTGTGCCGCCATTCTCGAATTCGCACACAGCGGACCGCAGTTCATCGCTGCGCATGAACGCGCCCTGCACCTTTCCATTATGCGCGTCGCCCGTGACCCCCATCGAGGCGACCTCGCCGGCACTGAGGTCATGGCCGGTCGCCGCCTCAAGGTGGATCTCGCACTTGAGCCGGGCGATTCGGGCCGGGTCGTCGTCGCCCAGGAGCAACCAGCCGCTGAGCCCTGCGCCGATGAGGGCCAGAGCCGTCAGGTTCCCGTTGAGCTTCATGATGCACCCCGCAATCACGTGTCCTGCGCCGGGCGTACCCAGGCGCGCGCCTTAGCCCCCTTGGCGGGAGCGGCTCAGCATGTGATGGGGGAGCCTTGCCCGGGGCTTGCCGCCGGGGACGCAGTGCGCGCAAGCGCGCGGCTCCCACGCCGGCGACCGGCCAGCGTCGTCCTTTCAGACGGCGGCACGCGGGACGGGTTGATCCGTGCAGATTGACGACGTCAACGCGACGATTTTCGGCGGCTTCGGGATGGGAGCGGGTCTTGAGCCGGCTCTCTCCACCTGCCGGATGCGGTACAGCTGCGATGGTACGGCCGCCTGCGGGCCATGATGGGTGCGCCGGAAGGGCGGGACCGTTGCATCGCCCGCACGACCGCACCGCGCAACCGAGTGCGAAAGCCTGCCAATGGGCGACACCGCTTCGATTGCCGGCGACGGCGGGCCACACGGCCACTGGCGTTCTGCCGCTCTGGCCCGACGGTTCGCTGCCCTTCCCGTACTTGAGGACGTCAAGGTCTTCAGCGCGACATGAGCTGATTGCCGCGCCCTCGCGCCGCTCGCCCATCTGCCGGCGACCCCGGCGCGATTGTCCGCGCGAGCGGAGCGTGGTATCGAAGGGGAATTGACGCTGCGAACCAGGGAGGGGCGCGAATGACTATTTTGTTTCGTCAGCCCACCCCGGCTGTGAAGCCGCACGGCTAGTTCGGCAGGCTGCGGAGCCGCGCTCCCCCGCCCTACCGTCACCTGTTCCCCGCTTTGAGCGGATGTCCTTCGCAGGAGAGGCGCGCCTGTCGCGCCTGCGTTTCCCATGTCTTTCCCGTCCAAACGCGGCAGCGACGCGCTGCGCAACGTTCTCGCTTTCACCTTCCGCCACTGGGCGCGCCGCTGGCCGATGGCCGCCGGCATCGGCGTGGCCATCGTTCTGGCGACGCTGACCGAGGTCTTCGTGCCGCTCTATGCCGGCCGGCTGATCGACGCGCTGACCGCCGGCAAGAGCGAGGCGCCCGCCGCGCTGGAAGCCTTTGTCATGATGGCGGGCCTCGGCCTCGTCATGGTGCTGCTGCGCCATCTCGCCTGGTGGGGGGTGGTGCCGCTGACGCTGGGCATGATGTCGGATGTGGTGCGCGAGGCGTTCCACCGGGTGCAGCGCTTTTCCAGCGACTGGCACGCCAACAGCTTCGCCGGCTCCACCGTGCGGAAGATCACCCGCGGCATGTGGGCGCTCGACGTCATGAACGATGTGCTGCTGCTCTCGCTGCTGCCCTCGCTGGTGGTGCTGGGCGGCACGGTGCTGCTGTTGATGCTGTACTGGCCGGTGATGGGGCTGGTGATGGCGGTCGGCGCGCTGGCCTATGGCGCGCTCACCGTCACGCTCGCCACCCGCGTCGTCGCGCCGGCGGCGCGGCTCTCCAATGCGTGGGACACCCGCATCGGCGGCATGCTCTCCGACACGCTCGGCGCCAACCAGGTGGTGAAGGCCTTCGGCGCCGAGGCGCGGGAAGATGCCCGTCTCGAGGCGGTGGTGGTACGCTGGAGGCGGCGGGTCCAGCGGACCTGGATGCTTCACACCTGGAGCGCCAGTGGCGAGTTCGCCCTGCTCTGGGTGGTGCGCACCACCGTCACCGCCACCGCGCTCTGGCTGTGGTGGCAGGGCCGCGCCACGCCGGGCGACGTCACCTATGTGCTGACCACCTATTTCGTGCTGCACGGCTATCTGCGCGAGATCGGCCAGCATGTGCACAATCTCCAGCGCGCGGTGAACGACATGGAGGAGATGGTCGACCTGCACGGCCTCACCGCCGGGGTCGCCGACCGCGACGCGGCGCAGCCTCTGGCGGTGCGCGGCGGCGAGGTGCGCTTCGAGCACGTCACCTTCCATTACGGCCAGCACGCCGCGCCGCTGTTCGACGGGCTGGATGTGCGGATCCCGGCCGGGCAGCGCGTCGGCCTTGTCGGGCCGTCCGGCTCGGGCAAGACCACCTTCGTCAAGCTGCTGCAGCGGCTCTATGACGTCAGCGGCGGCCGGGTGCTGATCGACGGGCATGATGTGCGCGAGGTGGCCCAGGCCTCGCTGCGGCAGCAGATCGCCATCGTGCAGCAGGAGCCGATCCTGTTCCACCGCACCCTGGCGGAGAACATCGCCTATGCCCGGCCCGGCGCCAGCGCGGCCGAGATCGAGCGCGCGGCGCGGCTCGCCAATGCGCACGACTTCATCGAGCGGCTGCCGAAGGGCTACCGCACGCTGGTCGGCGAGCGGGGGGTGAAGCTCTCCGGCGGCGAGCGCCAGCGCGTGGCGATCGCCCGGGCCTTCCTCGCCGATGCGCCGATCCTCATTCTGGACGAGGCGACCTCCAGCCTCGATTCGGAATCGGAGGCCGCGATCCAGCAGGCGATGGAACGGCTGATGCAGGGGCGCACGGCGATCGTCATCGCGCACCGGCTTTCCACCGTGCGGGCGATGGACCGCATCCTCGTCTTCGAGCATGGCCATATCCTTGAGGACGGCCGGCACGAAGAACTGCTGGCGCGTCCGGGCGGGCGCTACCGGCGGCTGTTCGAGCGCCAGTCCGACGGCATGGCGCAGATCACGCAAGCCGGCGTCGACGCGCGACAGCCGGCAGAATGAGGGTGTCCCCGGCGGCTCGTGCGGGTGCGAGCCGCCGGGGAAACGCTGTCGACGGCGCCCGGCACCACCGCCGCATACCGGCAGCCAACGCCCTCAATGGACACCGGGTTTGGGCGACAGCTCGGACGATGAGGCCGCCGCGTGCGGGACGGCCGGCTTGCCCCGCGCCCGCTCCAGCAGGGTGAAGAACGCCGGAACGAACAGGACCGCCAGCCCGGTGGAGGCCAGCATGCCGCTCACCACGGCGATGCCGAGCGACACGCGGGCGCCCGCGCCCGCCCCGGAGGCGAACACCAGCGGCAGCATGCCGAAGATGAAGGCGAAGGAGGTCATCAGGATCGGCCGGAAGCGCAGGCGCGCGGCTTCGATGGCGGCCTCGCCGATGTCCAGGCCTTCCATCCGCTTCTCGCGGGCATATTCGACGATCAGAATGGCATTCTTCGCCGCCAGCGCGATCAGCAGCACGATGCCGATCTGGGTGTAGAGGTCGTTCGGCAGGCCGGTGATTTCCAGTGCCGCCACCGTGCCAAGCAGGGTGAGCGGCACGGCGAGGATCACCGCCAGCGGCTGCAGCCAGCTTTCATACTGGCCGGACAGCACGAAATAGACCAGCACCAGCGCGATGGCGAAGACATAGTAGATCTGGTTGCCGACCAGCCGCTCCTGATAGGACATTCCGGTCCATGCGGTGCCCATGGACGAGGGAAGCGAATAGGCGGCGACCTGATCCATCAGTGTCATCGCCTCGCCGGAACTAAAGCCGCTCGCCGGGCTGCCGGTGACCTGCGCCGCCGGATAGAGGTTGTAGAGGGTGATGAGCGGCGGGCCGGCATCGTCGACGAAATGCGCCACCTGCCCGAGCGGCACCATCTCGCCCCCCGCGCCCTTCACCTTCAGGTTCAAAATGTCGGCCGGCTGCAGGCGGAACGGCGCGTCCGCCTGCAGATAGACCTGGAACACCATGTTGAAGCGGGTGAACTGGTTGACATAGGACGAGCCGACATAGGACTCCAGCGCCGCGAACACCTGGCCCACCGTCAGCCCATAGGTCTCCGCCTTCACCCGGTCGACCTCCAGCCGAAGCTGTTTGACCGCCCCGCGAAAATTGGTCGCGACATGGGAGAGGCTGGTCTGCGTCGCGGCGGCATCGACGACATCATTGGCCGCGTTTTGCAGCGCGGAGAAATCTGCGGTGCCGTCCTTCATCTCCACCATCAGGGTGAAGCCCGAGGAATTGCCGATTCCCTGAATGGGCGGGGGCATCATCACCATTGCCTCGGCGGTGCCGAGGTCGTCGAGAGCGGTGCGTACCTTGGCGCCGATACTGGCGGCGCTGAGCGCGGTGGTCTCGCGCGCGCTCCAGTCCTTCAGCACCACATAGAGCATGCCGGCATTGTAGAGCGTGGCATTGTTGTCGAGCGGCGAAATGCCCGAGACGCCGATGACGCTGTCAATGCCGTCGAGCGGCCGGATCTTCTCGACCGCGCTCGCCACCACCGCCTCCGTGCGCGCGGCGGAGGCCGAGTCCGGCAGGGTCAGGCTGACGATGAAATAGCCCTGGTCCTCGCTGGGCAGGAAGCTGGTCGCCACATGCGAGAGGCCATAGAAGGCCAGCCCGATGAGGCCGAGCCCCACAAGGCTGGTGAGCGCGGCAAAGCGCACCAGCCGCCGCACCAGCGCGACATACAGCACCTCGACGCGGCCATAGACGGCGTTGAACGCGCGATAGACGATGTTGCGCTGCGCCGGCGGCGTTGCCGGGCGAAGCCAGAGCGCGCATTGCGTCGGCTTCAGCGTCATCGCGTTGACCGCCGAGAGGATGGCGGTGGCGGCGATGACGAGCGCGAATTGCTGGTACATCTTGCCGGTGAGGCCGGACATCATCGCCGCCGGCAGGAACACCGCCATCAGCACCAGCGTGATGCCGATGATCGGGCCGGTGAGCTCCGACATCGCCTTGATCGAGGCCTCGCGGCTCGACAGGCCGGCCTCCATGTGGCGCGACACGCCCTCGACGATGACGATGGCGTCGTCCACCACGATGCCGATCGCCAGGACGAGGGCGAACAGGCTGGTGGTGTTGATGGTGTAGCCGAGCAGATACATGGCGGCGAAGGCGCCGACGATGGTCACGGGCACGGTGGTCGCCGGCACCAGCATCGCCCGCCAGTCCTGCAGGAAAATGAGGATGACCGCGAGCACCAGCACCGCGGCGATGACCAGCGTCTCGTACACCTCGTCCACCGAGGCGCTGACGAACTTCGTGCTGTCGAAGGAGACCTTGTAGTCGAGCCCCTGCGGAAAGGACGCGGCAAGCTCCTTCATCTTCGCGTTCACCCCCTCCGCGACGGTAAGGGCGTTGGCGCCGGTGAGCTGCGAGATGGCGATGGCGGCGGAAGGCTGGCCGTCCAGCGTCGCCGTATGACCATAGGTGGCGGCGCCCAGCTCAACGCGCCCGATGTCGCCGACGCGCACGATGCGGCCGCCGCCCTCATCGGCCACTTTGACGACGATGCGCTCGAAATCCGCCGCCTCGCTGAAGCGGCCGGTGACGTTGATGACATATTGGAAGTTCACTGCGGCCGGCGTCGGCGGCGCGCCGACCATGCCGGCCGTGACCTGCGTGCTCTGCTGCTGGATGGCGGCGGAAACATCTGCGGGGGTCAGGCCATAGGTCTGCAGGCGCTCCGGATCGAGCCAGATCCGCATGGCGTAGCTGCCGGCGCCGAGCACGGTGACGGAGCCCACGCCCGGCAGGCGCGCCAGCTCGTTCTCAAGGCTGATCGAGGCATAATTGGCGAGGAACAGATTGTCGTAGCGCCCGTCCGGCGCGTACAGATTCACGAATTGCAGGATCGAGGTCGACTTCTTCTGGACGTTCAGGCCCTGCGTCGACACCGCGCTCGGCAGCTGCGCGGTGGCGAGCGAGACGCGGTTCTGCACCAGCACCTGCGCCATATCGGGGTCGGTGCCGATGTCGAAGGTGACAACAAGCGAATAGCTGCCGTCATTTCCGCTGGTCGACTGCATGTAGATCATGCCCTCGACGCCGTTGACCTGCTGCTCGATCGGCAGCGCCACCGTGTCCATCACCGTTCGCGCGCTGGCGCCGGGATAGGTCGCGGTGACGGAGACGGTGGGCGGCACCACATCGGGATATTGCGACACCGGCAGGCTGGTGAGCGACAAGGCACCCAGCAGCACGATGAGCAGGGCCAGCGTGTTGGAGAGCACCGGCCGTTCGATGAAGAAGCGCGAAAGCATGGGTCCGCCTCGGAACTGCCGGGTGTCAGGGAGCCTTCGGGGCGCTCGCGGTCGTCGAAGCGGGAGAGGCCTGCGGGAGAGCGGCCATGGCGCCGGCGACGGGATCCACGGTCTTGCCGGAGACCGCACGCTGGACCGAGCCGACGACCACCTTGTCGTCGGCGGTCAGGCCCTTGGTAATGACGCGCAGCTGTCCCTCGACCGGCCCGGTGGTGACGGCGCGCTGCTCCACCAGATTGTCCGTGCCGACAACCATCACATAGCTGCCGGCCTGATTGGACTGCACCGCCGTATCGTCGACCAGCAGCGCGTTCTCGATCTTGCCGATCGGCACGCGGACGCGGACGAACTGGCCGGGGACCAGCTCCACGTCCTTATTGGCCAGCGCGGCGCGCATCTGCAGCGTGCCGGTGGCGCCGTCGAGCTGCGGGGCGATATAGTCGATCTTGCCGGCATATTTGTAGGTCGGCTCCCCGGCAAGGGCAATCTCGACCGGCGGCTCGACCCGGCTCTCGCGGACATCGCGCAGGCTCTTGCCCTGCGCCGCCAGCGCGTCGCGCATGGCGATCTGCTGCTGCTCGCTCATGTTGAAATAGACGTGGAGCGGATCGACCTGAAGGATGGTGGCGAGCGTGGTCGGGCCGGAGGAGCCGACCAGCGACCCGGTATCGACGAGATGGCGCGTCACCACCCCGTCGAAGGGCGCACGCAGGGTGGTGTAGCTCAGCGTCAGCCGGGCGAGGGCGAGGCTGGCCTCGTCCGCCGCGACCTGTCCCCTGGCGGCGTCGAGAGCGGCACGCGCGTCGTCGACGCTGCGCTGGCTCGACACCTGCTTCTGGCCGAGGTCGGCCTGACGGTCATATTCGGTCTGCGCATTGGCGGCCTTGGCGTTGGCAATGGTGAGCTCGGCTTCCTGCAGCGCCACCTGGTCGCGGTACTGGTCCGGCTCGATCTCGAACAGCACCCGGTCCTTGCGCACCGCCTCGCCGTCGCGATAGCCGATGGCGGTGAGATAGCCCTGAATGCGGGCTTCGAGATTGACCTCCTGCGAGGGGGCGGTCTTGCCGGTGAACTCGGCATAGAGCGTCACCGGGGCCTGGGTCGGCGTGGCCACCGTGACCTTGGCCGGCGGGGGCGCGGCGAAGGTGTTTTGTTCGTTGCAGCCGGCGAGCAGCAGGGCGGCGCCAAGCGAGCCTGTCAGCAGAGCTGCCGCGGTCCAGCCGCTGGACGAATGACCACCCCTCGCAGACATGCCGCCGAACTCCTTCTGCGGCCCCGTCATGCAAAGTCTGCGTCAAGGCCGGCGCCGCACTATGTATCCCCGTCGCAGCAATACCAAGATACCCAATTCCACGTATGCAACGTCGAGCGTCCGGCTCCAGCCCGCCACGCCGGCGCGGCCGGGAACGCGGCAGGCAGGAGCGCGGACCGGGTCTGATGCCAACGCCCGCACCGGATTCCCGGGCACGCTCCACCAAACGATTTGCCGGCAAACAGAACCCGCTTTGAGGCCATACGGGTCCACGCGGCGCCGGGCGGCGTCGCTATCGGCGGCCATTGGCGGGCCGCCAGCGACCACGAAGAGAACCATCTGTTCGCCGACGCCCTCCGACGGCGTCCGCGCATACGGGTGTCCCCACCCGGTCACATGCGCGCCTCGTCCGTGGCCGTCACGGCGAGGAAGGCGGCCCACCGTCGATCGAACAGCGAGATCAGCATCGCCCCGTCATCCTCCTCGCCAGGTGCGAGGCGAAGCCGGTTGTTCACGCCTTCGAGCAGATCAATGAGCAGGGCGGTCGCTTCGGCAGGGTTCCCTGCCCGCAGCAACCCAGCCTCCAGCGCCGCCCCGATCGCGTTGCTCAGCGGCTCCAGCGCCCGTTCGGACCATTCGGCGAGGCGGCGGCGCAACGCGGCGGACAGGGCGGCCTCGGCACAGACGGACAGATAGAAGGCGGCATATTCCCGCCGGCTGCCGATCTCGACATAGCGGTAGGCGACGCGGCGGAGCGCCGCCAGCGGATCCCCCGTTTCGCCGTCGACCGACGCCGCCAGGAGGGAGTCGCGAAAGGCACGCATGTCGCGCTCGACCACGGCATCCAGCAGGGCCTGCTTGCTCGCATGACGGCGGTAGAGGGTATGCTTGGAGATGCCGAGGCTCGTCGCGATTTCCTCCAGCGAGGTATTCGCGATGCCCTTTCGCCCGAACGCCGCCCGCGCGCCGTCGAGCAGCCGCGCATCCAGCGCCGCAGCCTCCAGCCGGCTCGGTCGCCCCCCTGGTCTGGCGTCCTGTTTCATCCTGCCCTCGCGGCCGAAACGGCACGGTATCGTTGCGTTTTCTGCGCCTAACTGATAACAGCACGATATCGTATCGTTATCCAGAGGTGTCGGAACGTGGCATCGATCCGCCTCGCCGGGCTCACAGGGCTCACCCCCGGCGGGCAGCCGCTCTTTTCCGGGCTCGATCTTGTCTTCGGCAAGGAGCGCACGGGGCTCATCGGCCGCAACGGCGTCGGCAAGTCCACGCTGCTGACGCTCATCGCGGGCGAACAGGCGCCAGCTGCGGGGTCGGTGCATCTGGACGGCACCGTGTACTTTCTCAGGCAAACGGTCCGGCCACCGAGCGGGCAGACGATCGCCGATCTGTTCGGGGTTTCCGACGCGCTGGCGGCGCTGCGGCGGGCGGAAGCCGGCCAGGCGGGAGCGGACGAACTCGCCGAGGTCGATTGGCTCGTCGAGAGTCGTGTGCGGGAGGCGCTGGCCCGGATGGGGCTTCAGCTGTCCGCCGACACAAGATTGGATCGATTGTCGGGTGGCGAGCGAACCCGCGCGGCGCTCGCTGCCGCCCTCTTCGCCGCACCGGATTTCCTGCTGCTGGACGAGCCGACCAACAATCTTGACCGGGCGGGCCGGCAGGCGGTGGTTGAACTTCTCCGCGGCTGGCGATCCGGGGCGATCATCGTGAGCCATGATCGCGAATTGCTCGCGCATGTCGATGCCATCGTCGAACTCTCGTCGCTTGGTGCGACACGCTATGGCGGCAATTGGGACATGTACCGGGCGCGCAAGCAGAGCGATGCGGAAGCGGCGCAACACGCATTGGCCGAGGCCGACAGGCAGGTCGCGCAGGTGCGCCGCAAGGCGCAGACGGCCCTGGAACGCCAGGACCGCCGCGACGCCGCCGGTAACCGCAAGGGCGCGCGAGGCGATCTCCCGCGCCTGCTGCTGGGCGGACGTCGCGAGCGGGCCGAGGCCAGTCGGGGCGACGGGTCGCGCCTCGCCGACCGCCGGCTGGCGGAAGCATCCGACGCGCTCGCCGAGGCGCGCTCGAAGGTCGAAGCCTTCGACACGCTGCGCGTCGCTCTCCCCGCCACACAGTTGCCGGCGAGCCGGCAGGTCTTGCGGCTCGATTCCGTCACCATCGGCCACGAAGTGGATCGCCCCCTGATCCGGTCCCTCTCCTTCGCGATGGTCGGCCCGGAGCGGGTTGCCCTCGTCGGGCCGAACGGCGCGGGCAAGACCTCTCTGCTGAAGCTGATAGCCGGTACGCTCCCTCCACTGGCGGGCAGCGTGGAGCTCAGCGTCCCCATGGCCATGCTCGACCAGAATGTCGCCCTGCTCGACCCCGACCTCACCATCCGTGACAATTTCATGCGCCTCAATGCCGGGGCCAGCGAGAACGCCTGTCGCGCCGCCCTTGCCGCCTTCCAGTTCCGCGCGGAGAGCGCGCTCCAGCAGGTGGGCACGTTGAGCGGCGGGCAGGCGCTGCGCGCCGGGCTTGCCTGCGTGCTGGGGGGCCTCCACCCGCCCGAACTGCTGATCCTCGACGAGCCGACCAACCACCTCGATCTCGATTCCATCGAAGCCGTCGAAGCCGGCCTGCGGGCCTATGACGGCGCGCTGCTCGTCGTCAGCCATGACGAGCACTTCCTCGCCAGAATTGCCGTCGAGCGCCGGCTGCAACTGGGCGAACAGAACCAGCGCACCTAGGGGCGGCTGGCAGCGTCTCCAGGTGCATTTCGTCGGGCGTTCCAGCCAGCGCGGCGGGCACGGCGGGCCTAGACTCATGAGAGCCGTCGACACGGCTGAAGAGCCGACCCGTGGCCACGGTGCCCGGTCGGCTCCCCATCCAATGAAGGAACGCACCCATGCGGATCATCGACACGGCCTATATCGCGGGCGACTTCGTGCCGGTTCAGGGGGCCGAGACGCTCGACGTCGTCGACCCGGCGACCGAGACCGTCATCGCCACGGCCCGCCTCGCCAGCCGGGAAGAGGCGCGGCGCGCGATCGATGCAGCCTGGCGAGCCCAGCCCGAAATCGGACGGAGCAGCAAGCAAGAGCGCATCGCGATGCTGCGGCGCCTTGAGGCTGCGCTCGCGGCCCGTTCCGGCGACATCGCCGAGGCGACCATAGCCGAATATGGCGCCCCCGCCGCGCGGATCGGCTTCGTCACGCAGTATGCCTCGCAGGTCTTCGGGTCGATGGCCCGGATCCTGGAGGACTACAGCTTTACCCGGCAGATCGGCGACGCCCGCGTGCGCCTGGAGCCGGTCGGAGTCAGCGCACTCATCGCGCCGTGGAACAGCGTCGCCGGAACGATCTGCAGCAAGCTCGCCTCCGCCCTGGCTGCGGGCTGCGCCTCGGTCATCAAGCCGAGCGAGTTCAGCCCGCTCCAGACGCAGGCGGTCACGGAAGCTCTCCATGGCGCCGGCCTGCCGGCGGGCGTGGTCAATGTCGTCACCGGCCGTGGTGCGGATGTCGGCGATGAACTGGCCACCAATCCGCGCATCGCACGGATTTCCTTCACCGGATCAACCGCCACCGGCAAGATTATCGCCCGCGCGGCGGTCGACAGCATGAAGCGGGTCAGCCTGTCGCTGTCCGGCAAATCCGCGTCGATCATCCTCGACGACGCAGACCTTGCCACCGCCGTTCCGCTGGCACTCACGGGCGGCTTCAACAATAATGGCCAGGCCTGCATCGCGGGAACCCGGATCCTCGTGCCGCGCAGCCGCCTCGGCGAGGTGGTTCAGCTGGTAGGGCCGACCCTCGCCGGCATGCATGTTGGCGACCCGCGCGATCCCTCCACCACGATCGGTCCCGTCGCCAGTCAGGCGCAATATGATCGCATCCAGCGCTACATCGCCCGCGGGTTGGAGCAAGGCGCCAGAATCATTGCTGGCGGCGAAGGCCGGCCCGAGGGGTTTCAGAGAGGCTATTTCGTCAGGCCCACCATCTTCGCCGATGTGAGCAACGACATGGACATCGCGCGGGAGGAGATCTTCGGCCCGGTGCTGTCACTCCTCGCCTATGACACCGAGGAGGACGCCGTCCAGATCGCCAATGATTCCGCCTACGGCCTTTATGCCTACGTCTTTTCCGGCCAGCGCGAGCGCGCGCTGCGGGTGGCCGATCGGCTGCAGGCCGGCACCGTGCTCGTCAATACTCTGCGGCCCGAGCTGATCGCTCCCTTCGGCGGGGTCAAACAGTCCGGCATCGGGCGCGAGTTCGGCGTTTTCGGCCTTGAATCCTTCCTCGAACCGAAAACCGAGGTCACGGCGTGACGCTGGCGTCTTCAGCGCTTGCAGCGCGCGGAATTCAGCCGAACCGAAGCGTCGCCGCCAGCCCGCCTTCCGGGCGATTGGCGAGGGACAGCGTGCCGCCGATCGCCTGCGCCAATTGCTGGGCGATGGCGAGGCCGAGGCCGGTTCCGCCGGAATCGCGGTTGCGCGAGTGTTCCAGCCGATAGAAGGGCTGCATTACCGCGTCGATCTTGTCCGGGGGAATGCCGGGGCCGTCGTCCAGCACGGCGATGGAGACGATCCCGCCGGCGGCGCTTCTCACCTCGATCTGCGCCTCGCCGCCGAACTTCAGCGCGTTGTCGATGAGGTTGGTCAGGATGCGGCGCAGGGCATGCGGGCGGATCGTCACCACACAATCGACCGGGTCGGCAACGCGCACCGGCTTGCCCATGTCCTGATAATCGAAGGCGAGGCTGTCGACAAAAGAGCCGAGGTCGATGCGGGCCGGCTTCTCCTGGTTGCCGTGGGCGCTGCGGGCATAGGCGACACCTTCCCGCACCAGCCGCTCGATCTCCGAGAGGTCGGCGACGAGCTTGTCCTTCTCCGGGCAGTCCTGCGCCATCTCCGCGCGCAGCTTCATACGGGTGATCGGCGTCTGGAGATCGTGCGAAATGGCGGCGAGAATCTGCACGCGCTCCTGCAAGTAATGGGCGATCCGGTCGTGCATCGCGTTGAAGGCGCGGGCGGCATGGGCCACTTCATGCGGCCCGCCTTCTTCCAGCCGCCCGGCGTCGCGGCCCGGATCGAGCGCCTCTGCGGCGTTGGCGAGCCGCCGCAGCGGCCGGATCGCGAGGCGCACGGCGAACCACGTGCAGAGGATGAGCAGAACGAGCTGGAGGGCGAGCACATAGGGCAGCCAGCTCGCCAGCGGCATGAGACGCGGCAATATGTCGATCGTCACCACGGAGCCGTCGCCCAGGGTCACATGGGCCTGCAGATGCTCCCGCCCCTCGCCCGGAACGCTGTCGACCCGCACCGGAAAGCGGCTTCCGGCCGCCGCATTGATGGTCCGGGCGATCTCGGTGGCGCGCGCGCTCAGTTCCGGCACACCGGGCACACCAGCCCCCAGCTCGTAGCGATAGTTGTTTCGGGCCAGAACCGGCAGCCATGCCTCGCGTTCATCGGCGGGCAATCGGTCGAGCAGGGCGATTGACGTGGCGACGTCATATTCCAGCGAGGTCAGCATCGCCGCCCTGGCGCTGGTCGTGCGCTCATGAAACAGCACGGCGAAAGAGAGCCCATGCGCTGCGGCAAGGCCGGCGAACAGGATGAGGAACAACCGCCAGCGCAGGGTCCGCGGCCCATGCAGCAGCGCGCGCAGTCGGCCAGCCCCCTTCATTGTCGCGCCTGCGTGATCTCGACCGGCATTGCCAGCACATAGCCCTCGCTGCGCACCGTCTTGATATAGGCCGGCTCGCGCGCATCGTCGCGCAAGCGCTGGCGCACGCGGCTCACCAGCAGGTCGATCGAGCGCTCGAACAGCTCCGCCTCCCGGCCCTGGGTGAGGTTCAGCAACTGGTCACGCGACAGCACGCGCTGGGGATGGTCGAGAAACACGCGCAGCAGCCGGTACTCGGCGCCACTCAACGCAACGGCCGTGTCCTCGCCATCCAGCAGATGGCGCGCCACGGTGTCGAGCCGCCACGCGCCGAAGGTGAGCAACTGCCCGGCCTCGGTGACCTGCAGGTTCGGCGGCAGCATGCGGGCGCGGCGCAGCACCGCCTTGATGCGGGCGAGCAGTTCGCGCGCCGCGAACGGCTTGGCGAGATAATCGTCGGCGCCCATTTCCAGGCCGACGATACGATCCGTCTCGTCATTGCGGGCGGTCAGCATCAGCACCGGGGTCGCCTTGTGCCTGCCCGCGCGCAATTCGCGACACAGCACCAGCCCGTCATCGCCTGGCATCATGACATCAAGCACGATGAGATCGACCCGGTCGGCGTCGAGAAAGGCGCGCATCTGCCGGCCATCGGCGGCGACGGTGACGCGAAGGCCGTTCGTCCTGAGATAACTTGAGACGAGATCCCGGATTTCCCGGTCATCGTCGACGATGAGGATGTGGTCGATATGGTCCATCACGGCTCGCTCTGATCTTTCACTCGTCTTGCCATGCTGAGCGCGGAGGGAGCAGAAACGATTTGTACCGGCATGTATCGGCGCGCGACGGAGATACGCGCGCAGACAACATCGTGCAGGCCGGACAACTCTCGGGTACATCGGCGCGATAGAAAACCCTTCATTGAGCGTCTAACACCCAATGAAGGACTCCAACATGCTTATCCGCACGATCTCCGTCGCCATCGGCTCAGGCCTGATGCTGGCCGTCGCCGCCTTTCCGGCATCCGCCGAGGGTATCAAGAATGTCGTGATCGTCCACGGCGCCTTCGCCGATGGCTCGGGATGGCGGAAGGTGTCGGATATCCTCTCCGCCAAAGGCTACCGCGTTTCCATCGTGCAGGAACCGGAGACCTCGCTCGCTGACGATGTCGCGGCCACCCGTCGCGTGTTGGCATTGCAGGAGGGTCCGGCCGTGCTGGTCGGGCACAGCTATGGCGGCATGGTGATTACCGAGGCCGGCCGGGACGACAAGGTCGCTGCGCTGGTCTACGTCGCCGCTTTCCAGCCGGAACGGGGCGAGACCCTCGCCGCGCTCGCTGCCAGCAAGCCGGTGCCGGGTGCCGACCCGCAGGCGATCAAGGCGACGCCGGACGGCTACCTTTATCTCGATCCCGCCATCTTCCCGGCCGCCTTCGCCGCCGATCTTCCGAAGGCGGAGGCCGATTTTCTCGCCCGCTCTCAGGTCTTCACCGCCAAGGCCGCGTTCACCACCGCCGTCGGCGAGCCGGCGTGGAAGGTCAAGCCGAGCTGGGCGATCGTCGCCACGCAGGATCGCTCGATCAATCCCGATCTCGAACGGGAGATGGCCAAACGCGCGGAAAGCCGGGTGCGTGAAGTGGAATCGAGCCACGCGGTCTATCTCTCGCGCCCCGAAGCCGTCGCCGAAGTGATCGCCGAGGCAGCGACGGCGCCCGTCAAGTAGCGCCGCGCCTTCCGGCGGCCCCGCGAAAACCCCTTTCCTCGCCTGCCGCGCGCCGCGCGGCAGGTTCCGCCGCGGGTGCCCGCCCGCCGAAACCGGACGAGGCCCCCCATGCTCCTGTTTGCCATCTCCTATCTCGCCGGCGGGCTGACCCTCCTCAGCCCCTGCATCCTGCCCGTCCTGCCCTTCGTCTTCGCCCGTGCCGAAGCCTCGTTCTGGCGCGGCATCCTGCCGATGCTGGCGGGCATGGCGGCCACCTTCGCGCTGGTTGCCACTCTGGCCGCCGTGGGCGGAAGCTGGGTGGTCACCGCCAATGAGATCGGCCGCGCCGCTGCGGTGGTGGTGCTGGCGGTGCTCGGGCTGTCGCTGCTGTCTCCCGCAGTGGCGACCCTCGTTACCGCCCCCTTCGTCGCGCTGGGCGTTCGCCTCTCGCCCAACCGGGAGACCGGCGAGGTGAATGTCGGCGGTTCGCTGCTGCTCGGCGTCGCGACCGGCCTGCTGTGGGCGCCATGCGCCGGCCCGGTGCTCGGCCTGGTGCTGACCGGGGCGGCGTTGAACGGGGCCAATGGCCGGACCACCCTTCTGCTCGTCGCCTATGCCGCCGGCGCCGCCACCTCGCTGGCGGTCGTGGTGCTGGCGGGCGGGCGCGTGCTGGCCGTGATGAAGCGCTCGCTCGGCATTGGCGAGCGGATAAGGCAGGCACTCGGCGTCGCCGTGCTCGCCGGTGTGGCGGCGATCACCTTCGGCTTGGACACAGGGGTTCTGGCACGCCTCTCCTACGCCTCCACCGCCTCGATCGAGCAGTCGCTGCTGGAGCGCTTCGGCGCTTCTCCTGCCCCCGTCAGGCAAGAGGGTCTGGCTCTCAACGACGCGACAGTGCCGGCCTATCAGAGCCGCCTGCCGGTCGAAGGCGCGCTGCCCGCGCTCGACGGTGCGACGGCCTGGCTGAACTCCGCGCCGCTGACCACACAGTCCCTGCGCGGCAAGGTCGTGCTGGTCGATTTCTGGACCTATTCCTGCATCAACTGCATCCGCACGCTGCCCTATCTGCGCGCCTGGGCCGAGACGTACCGGGAGCAGGGCCTCGTCGTCATCGGCGTGCATTCGCCCGAATTCGCCTTCGAGAAAAAGCTCGACAATGTGAAGGCGGCGGTCGACCGCTTCGGCATTACCTATCCGGTCGCCGTCGACAGTGACTTCCGCATCTGGCGTGCCTTCCGCAATACCTACTGGCCAGCGCTCTACTTCGTCGACGCGGAAGGCCGCATTCGCCATCACCAGTTCGGCGAGGGCGGCTATGAGCGCTCCGAGCAGGTGATCCGCGATTTGCTGGCCGAGGCGGCTGGCCGTGCTCCCGCACATGCGGAAATGGTGGCGCCGCATGCCTCCGGTGCCGAGGCCGCGCCGGACCTCGCCGCGCGTCGATCGGGCGAGACCTATCTCGGCAGCGCGCAGGCGACCGGCTTCGCATCGCCGCAAGGTCTCGGCACCGGGCGTCCGCAGGACTATACGGTCGGCGATCTGGCTCCCAATCGTTGGGGGCTGTCCGGCGCCTGGACGGTCGCATCCGACCATGTGCGAGCCGAGGCGCCCGACGCCGCCCTCGCCTATCGCTTCGAGGCGCGCGACCTGCACCTGATCCTCGGACCCGGTCCGGAGGGGCGGCCGGTTCGGTTCCGGGTGACGCTGGATGGTGGCGCTCCGGGCGCCGACCACGGGGCGGACACCGATGCCGATGGCTATGGGGTGATAGCGGACACACGGCTCTACCAGCTCGTGCGCCAGTCCGGCGCCGTGCGCGGACGCCGCTTCGAGATCCGATTCCTGGCGCGCGGCGCGAATGCCTATGCCTTCACCTTCGGCTGACGGCTTGTCGCTACAATCGCAGACAATTCGGCGGCTCTCCGGACATATCGTGGATACGCCGTGCCGTCAGCCTCTCCCCCGTAAAGGAGGCTGACATGCCTGATATCAAAGACGAACTCGCCCCGTATTGGCTCGACTGTTTCCATGCTGGTGGGAAATGGGCCACGCCCCATTCCCACAGGCGGATCGGGGTCGTGCATCCGGCAACCGAGGACACGCTGTTCGACGTCGCCCTCGCCGATCCCCACGACATCGATGACGCCATCGCCGCCGCGCGCGCCGCCTTCGAGCAAGGCCCATGGCCGCACATGAGCGGCGCGGAGCGCTCGGTCCTCATGCGGCGCCTGCTCGAACGGCTGGAGTCGCGTTCCGAGCTGCTGGCCCGTCTGGCCACGGCGCAGGTCGGCATGCCGATCGCTTTCGCCGAGATGCTGGTGAAGACCGGCCTGGCGCGCTACCGCTACTATGCCGAACTCGCCGGCAGTTACGTGTTCGAGGACCGGCGGCCCACCACGCGCGGCCACGCCCGGGTGCGGCGGGAGCCGGTCGGCGTCGCCGCACTCATCTCGCCCTGGAACGCGGTCTTCCCGATCACCGCCCACAAGGTGGGCGCCGCCCTCGCGGCGGGTTGCACCATGGTCGTCAAGTCGCCGGTGGAAAGCCCGATCGAGGGGTTGATCCTGGCCGAATGCGCAGCCGAGGCCGGGCTGCCTCCCGGCGTCGTCAACGTCGTCACTGCCGATCGTGACGAGAGCGCGTATCTCGTCGCCTCCCGCGCGATCGACAAGATCAGCTTCACCGGCAGTGTCGCCGCCGGCCGGCAGATCGGCGTGAGCGCGGCGGAACGGATGGCGCGCACGACGCTGGAACTCGGCGGCAAATCGGCGGCGATCCTGCTGGAGGATGCCGATCTCGCGACGGCGCTGCCGGCGCTCGCCCCCTTCACCATGCCCTTCGCCGGGCAGATCTGCTTTTCGCAATCGCGCATCCTGGTGCCGAATACGCGCCTCGGCGAGGTGGTCGATGCCTATGCCGGGGTAATCGGCAAGTTGAAGCTGGGCGATCCCTGGGACCGGCAGACCCAGGTCGGGCCCGTCCTTAACGCCCGCCAGCGCGACCGCATCCTCGGCTATATCGCGCAGGGCGTGGAGGAAGGCGGACGCATCGTGCGGGGCGGCGGCCGCGCCGCGGGCTTCGACCGGGGCTACTTCATCGAGCCCACCATCTTCGTCGATGTCACGTCGCACATGACCATTGCCCGCGAGGAGATATTCGGCCCCGTCGTCACCATCCAGGGTTATGCCGACGAGGACGACGCTGTCCGCATCGCCAATGACAGCGATCTCGGCCTTAGCGGGAGTGTCTTCAGCCGCGATACGGAGCGCGCCTATCGGATGGCCTGCCGGATTCGTACGGGTCAGGTCGGCATCAACGGGGTGGAACTGGCCCCGTCCGTGCCGTTCGGTGGCTGGAAGCTCTCTGGTATCGGGCGCGAAGGCGGGCCGGAGGGTCTGGAAGCGTTCCTGGAGATCAAATCGGTCTTCATGCCCGAGCTGCACTGAGGTGACGGCGGGCCGGCTCGACGCCCGGCCCGCTTTCGCTCGGTTCGCCGCGCCGCCCCACAGACGAGGGTCGCGGCCTTCCGCATCAGAACAAGGAGGTCCGAATGCGCATCTTCGTCATCATGGCCGCGATAGCAGCGCTTGCCGCCCTGCCATGCGCTTGGGATTCCAACCCACGAGAGCTGACGCCACTCGCGGCGATCATCAATCACCACGTCTGAGGCTTAAGGAGGCGGGTCCCACCGATCCGCCTCCCATCCGTCAGACCAGATCGAGCGTGACGTCGATAGGTCCGCGTGTCGCCCTGGAGCAGGGGCACGCCTGCTGCGCAGGAAACGCTCCGTTCGGGCCAGCCGCCGGCACGGCGCCGGCGCTCGGCGGGCGCGCGCATCGCAGCCTGACATGTCCGGCCGATGTGCGATCCGGGCCAGTCCGCCGCGAAATGTCTCGCGACCCTCCCTTGATGCAGTCTGGTACCGCAAGTGCGTTTCAAATCGCCCGGTCCGGGTCCTCTCCCGTGCATTCGAGACATTCGCCCTCGGATTTGTGTCGGAATGTATGTCTCCGACGAAAGTCTACATGGGCTTTCAAATCCGGCGCCGGCCCACACAGGCCAGATACGTCACGGCGTCATTCATCAGCGCGCATCAACACGCTGGAGACCTGATATGACCAACGAAATCGACCGGCAGCGACGCGGCCTGCTCAGCATCACCGCGCTAGGGTTGGCTGCCATGCCCTTCGGTGCCATGTCCGTGGCGGCGACCCCATCCCGCACGGACGAGCCACGATCGCCGCCACTCGCGGCTTCCGCGCGCGGCACGCGCGCCGGTTTCTCCGCCCTCAAACATATCCATGCCGGCGAGCTTGACGTCGCCTATGCCGAGGAAGGCCCCGCCGATGGCCCGCCGGTGCTCCTCCTGCACGGCTGGCCCTATGACATTCACGCCTATGTCGATGTCGCCCCGATTCTGGCGGCAGCGGGTTGTCGCGTCCTCGTTCCCTATCTACGTGGCTATGGCGGCACGCGTTTCCTCGCCGAGACCACGCCCCGCAACGGCCAGCAGGCCGCGCTCGCCGTCGACGCCCTCGCCTTCCTCGATGCACTGAAGATCGACAAGGTCGTGCTTGGCGGCTTCGACTGGGGCGCGCGCACCGTCAACATCATGGCGGCGCTGTGGCCCGAGCGCTGCAAGGGCATGGTGTCGGTCAGCGGCTATCTGATCGGCAGCCAGCAGGCCAACAGCACTCCGCTTCCGCCCAAGGCGGAACTCGCCTGGTGGTACCAGTATTACTTCGCCACCGAGCGGGGCCTGAAGGGCTACCGCCAGTACACCCACGACTTCGCACGTCTGATCTGGGAGTTGGCTTCGCCCAAATGGGCCTTTGACGACGCCACCTTCAACCGTTCCGCCGCCGCCTTCGACAATCCCGACCATGTCGCCATCAGCATCGACAATTACCGCTGGCGGCTCGGGCTCACCCGCGGCGAGGAGAAGTATGGTGCGCTGGAACGGAAGCTAGCCACGCTGCCGACCATCGGCGTTCCCACCATCACCATGGAAGGCGATGCCAATGGCGCGCCTCACCCGGCACCCGAGGCCTATGCGAAGCGGTTCACCGGCCCCTACGCGTTCCGGCTCATCACCGGCGGCATCGGCCACAACCTGCCGCAGGAAGCGCCGGAAGCCTTTGCCAAGGCGGTTATCGACGTGGACCGGGGCTGAGGCGGATTGGCGCTACAGCACGCGAACGCGCTTGCCGCTGTCGACGTCCCTGTCGCAACCCTTGCGATGCGCCGCCCCGCCGGAAGCTCCTGACGTTCTCATCAAATGCAGAACTTCAACAACTTGCGGGTGTTTGGCGGTGCGCGCCCGACGAAGATGAGCACTACGTCTACGCTATAGCCCTCTAATGCCGGAATGATTCGAAGTCGGGACTGAAACCGTCGCGTCATGGGCCGTGATCGTGCAAGGATTACTGAAATTCCAAACGAGTATTCCAGTTATGGCCGACGCGTCTCAGACCGAGCAAAAATTCGAACCTTCTCTAATCGTTCTCGCGGATATCTTAGCGGCCGACCCAGAGATACTGATCTCCAGCGAGCGTTCGGTCGATTGCTCGGTGCTGTGGCGACATTACTCGACGGCGCGCGATGCGGCAGAGTTGGGCGGCGACGGAGAGAAGGCAGCCGTCTACAATCTTCTGGGCGGCGTTTGCTCGATGGGCCTACAGGCGGGCGAGCCACTGAAACCGTTCACGCCGCTGATGGCGTGGGCTGCGGGATCAACTCCAACGCCCCTCACGTATCGAGGCAAGCAGTCGCTGGTGTTCGGCGAGCTGGCGGCTCAAGTCGATCACCCGGCTCTCAAAGCACGGCTGGCCGACCTCGCATGGGTAAACACGAAGCAGCACGAAGCCGCCCGATTGGCGATCGACGGTTACATTGAGTGCGTCAGCCGCATCTTGGCTGGCAAGGCCGAGATGCGAAGCCGCCGCAATGAGGCAAGCGACCCTCGCGCGCTCGACCTGCTGCGCCGTGCTTGCGTCCTGCAACGGCAGATCGGCTGGGGTGGCGGGCGAACAGATGATCTCGTCTCACTCGCCAAGAAGGTCCGGCAACGGGCGTTGAAGCGGGAAGACGTGTTCGGTTTCGTGCGGGCGAGCGATCTGGAACTGGACTTCAAGACGACGAGGACCGCAAGCCTTGCGAAAGCGGCGGAAGCGTTTGCCGTCTCCAGGGCCGCTGCGGGCGACGCAGACGGTCCCGAACAGCTTTGGCGTCTGACCGCTCGCGCCTATGCGCGTGCGGACCGAAAAATCGATGCCGATCGGGCACTGGTTCAGGTTGCAGAGCGTCTCGTCGAAACAGCCGATCGGATGACCAAGAGTCCCATGCATGAGACCCATTGGCTTGAGCAGGCGATTGCGACGTTGCGACGAGTTCGAGGCACGAATGCCAGACGCGCTGACCTGCAAGCACGTTTGGTGCGCAAGCAGGGTGACATCGCCGACTTCATGGCGCCAATCTCATCCTCGACCGACATCTCCGAAATTGTCGAGGGGACCAAGGCGCAATTGGGCGGCAAGGAATTGGCGGATGCTCTTCTCATCTACGCCGTACAAAGCCGCTCACCCGCCGTCGCGGATCTTCGCCGGGAGGCAGAAGAATCCATCGGACGATCTCCCTTTGGCAGCCTATTCGCCTCGGTGATCTACGATGAGACCTTCAAGCCCGCCTCGCGAACGCCACCTGCCGGCGGTTTCGCTAGTCCCCCCAACGAGGCAAACATTCGGGTCCAGATCATCCAGCACGAGCAGATTAGGCGTGGTTTGATTGTGGCGGGGCAGATCGAGCCGGGCCGCTATCAAATCGTTTTCGATCACGGTCCAGATGAGCGGGTGCTGACGACGCTAGCGGCAATGAGCCCGTTTGTGCCGCCGCACCACGAAGCGTTCTTCGGCCGCGGCTTCTTCCACTTCTTCAACGGTGACTTTATCGAGGCGGCACATCTTCTCGTGCCGCAGCTCGAAAACTCGCTGCGCTACATGCTGAACGCGGCGGATGTCGATACGACGCGTCTGAAATCCGATCTGACGCAATCGAGCGCAACGCTATCCACTCTGCTCGATCCGTCGGGTGAATGGCGCAAACCGCTCGAAGACCTCATTGGCGATGCCGTCGTGTTCGAGATCGAAAACATGTTCGACCACCAGGCTGGGCCGACGCTTCGCCTTAGAATGGCGCACGGGCTTTTGCATCAGTGGGTTTTTGGCGGACGGGATGCGATTTACGCTTGCTGGTTTATCTACCGGCTTTGCATCGAGCAGCTCGCGCCTCATGCAGATGAGGTTCGCCGCCGCTTGCGCTCGCTCACCTGAGCAGGGTCCTCAAAAAACAGTCAGGGAATTCCGTGTTTGGCCCGAGCCGCCTCTACAGCGGCCAGGATCTGTTCGGTGACGCCCGGATTGCCCGGCTTCCCCTTCGGCACCTGCACGTTGGTGAGGAACCAGCGTGCGATCTCGACGCCTTCCGCAGCCCACCGGGGGTCCTCACTCTCTAAAGGATCGAGGATGCGGCGTATGATGACGGGATTGCGTGACGAACTGCCGGATCGAAGCGGTTCGTGCTGATAATCATCCGGCGCAAACGCCATGTTGAGATTTAACGCCGCTGCGCGTTTCGGCGATTCCTCCCGAGCGCCGATCAAATCGTCCAGCGGCATGAAAAGACGTCCATAGTATTCTGGCAGACGGACGAGGAGTTCGCGGTTCGTAAACGTCGGCGCTTCTGGCTCTTGGCTCCGCAGCCAGCGCTCCTCCAACGCGCAAATGAGACGCCGAATGGTAAATACCATCGCGTCCAGCATGTGCAGATCCTGACTGCGGGTGACGTAGCCATAAATCAGGTAGCGATTGTCAGCATTCCCGTTGCGAAGCAGGTGTTCCATGAACTGCTCGGGTGTTCGGTCGGACCAGTGATAGATGTCGAGATCGGTTGGCTTTACGAGATTGTCTGGCATCAACGCGCCCGCCAGAGTTTTCACATCCGCGTAAAGCCGAACGATGTCGTGACTGTATGCCTTCTGATCGGAGGCGCTTCGTTTGGACGAGTCGCCATTGAGCAGAAGCACGGCCTTTAGATATTTCTCAAGCGCATGAACCGAGAGCCAAAGAAAGTCTGTGTTGAGCTGATTGATCGCACACCACCGCGCGATAACATAGTTTTCGTCAGCCGTGCGGACGAAAAGTTCGAGGACCAGATTATGTTTCGATGCCGATACGCTCAAGCCGATGTCCTTATAGGCCGAGCGCGTATTTGGCCGCACTCATATTGGACGCATAGCCAAGGTTGATCGTGCCAAATTCCGCCGCGATGTCGGGCTTCAAAACCTTGCTTTCGGTCAAATACTCATTGGTGTTCGATGACAGGAAAACGATCGGCGTCGTCACCCCGGCGCCCCGCAAAGCCGACACGGCCTCAAGATAGGTTTCATAGACCAGGCAATCTTTGGAGGACTCCTTGCCGCGTCTCGCGGGAGCGATGCCTGCGTTGACCCGCGCGAAAGCTTTGGCGGGAGCCAGAGGGCTGGGCATGACCTTGCCGAGTTTGGCGAGCCAACGCCCGACAACCGTTCTTGCGCGACCGACATGATCGTCAAGATGCGTAAAGTCTACGATGCCCGGAGCGCCAAAGACGGCGGAAAGGTTGTTGATGCGCTCGACTTGCTCCCGAACCTTCTTGAGATTGCGCTCAGCTTCATCTTGGACAGGCTGGTCGTGATCGGAAAACTCGATCGCCACCTGTTCAGCCATAAGGCATATGAGACGACCCGATTCCGCCGCCGCCACGAGATCGATGGCTGCCTGCCGATCGTGCGGTTTTGCCGTGTCGCGTGTCGGATCACGCATGATGTCCAGAATAGAGCATGTATCGATGCACAGCACCGGAACGCCCGCTGATGCAATCGCCTGTGCGTCCATCCGGCTCAGTGCTCTGCGGAATAGGCAAGGAGAGCCATAGCGGTCTCGAAGTCGCCCGCGAGCTTGTGAGCGGAGTCCTCGTCCCAACCGTCCGCTTCATGGAGCCAGCGAGCCAACCTGTCGGTGCCGGGTTTGTCGCCGCTGCGATGTACGGCGACGAGAAAATCGAACCATCGACGTTGATCCGATGGGTGGCTCGCTCCCGTTGACTTGTTCGCCGCGCCGGAAAAGCGCTTCAGCTTCAGCGCAGCGTCCGGAGACAACCAGTCTTCAAGTGTTTGCCGAGGTTCCGTCGTCGAGATCGTGAACCCGAACTGAGCTGTGACCGGCGCAGCGATGCGCGCGATAAAATCCGTGAGCACGGCATTGTATTGGGCGAAGGTGAGGCTTCCCGTCTCCAAGGGAACGATGTTCGGGACATAATAGCCGTCCTCGGTTCCCCATAGGGTCAGCCCTGCCGCCGGATGGTCTTGGCCGGCATCCCGACGAAAAAGGACGACATCCTCCGAGGTCACAGCGTTACGCGCCACCTCCGCCGACCGTTCCAGATCCACTCGCCAGGGATCGACGGCCGCCGTGATGAGCGCTTCGCGCAATTCGGGCCGCTTCGCGATGGGGCCATGGACGGCCATGTCTTGATAGACTTCGAGTTTTTCTGTCACGTTTGCTCTTTCAAAATATCTCGCGTTGCCGTCAGACCGCAGCAGGAAGCGGGTCGGTGCCCTCGCTCAGAATAGCGAGATACCCCCGGTAACTGAAAACGCGGCCGCGCTTGCGGCCCGTGACTTCCTCGACGATGCCAAACCGCTCCAGATCGGCGAGCGCCGCATTGACCGTGGGGGCCGAGAGGCCTGTCTGCTGAACGAGCTGGTTGGCCGTCAGATAGGGATTCTGCTGAAACAGATCATGGATACGCAGCGCCGAGCCGGCCCGGTCACTCTCCACCGTGATCCGCTCGCGATCTTCCTTGAACAGATCAACAATACGGGTAGCGGCCTCGAACGCTTGATTGGCCGTATCCGCAATGCCGGTGAGGAAGAAATCGAGCCAAGCTTCCCATGCCCCGTGCTCCCGCACCTCCTGAAGCAGTCGGTAATAGTCGGCGCGATGAGTTTTCAGGTACAGGCTCAAATAGAGCAGCGGCTTGCGCAGCACACCGTTGACGCAGAGATACAACGTCACCAGCAAGCGACCGATCCTGCCATTGCCATCAAGGAACGGGTGGATGGTCTCGAATTGGACATGCAGCAGCCCGGCCTTTATGAGGGCGGGTAGACGGGAGCCGTCCTCGTGCATGAAGCGCTCAAGCGCATCGAGACAACCGTCCATCTCGGTCGGCGGCGGCGGCACGAACAGCGCGTTGGCTGGACGTGAGCCGCCGATCCAGTTCTGAGACCGCCGAAACTCGCCGGGATTTTTCGTCCCGCCGCGTCCGCTTTGCAGCAAGCGTTCGTGCATCTCGCGGATCAGACGCAGTGACAGCGGTAGCTCTTCCAGCCGTTCCAGCCCATACATCATCGCATCGACGTAGTTCGAGACTTCGCGGATGTCGTCGATCGGCTGGCCGGCCTGCGCCTCGGTCTCGAAGCGGAGCAGGTCCGAAAGGGTCGATTGCGTACCCTCGATCTGGGACGAGAGGACCGCTTCCTTCCGCACATACATGTAGAGGAACAGTTCCTGGCGCGGCAGTAGCATGGTGATGCCGTCCAGACGCCCCAGAGCGCGTTCGGCCAGACTCAACCGTTCCAGCAGAGCAAGCACGTCTATCGATGGCTTTGGCGGCAACGATGGCGGCACGAAGGCGCGCACCATCTCGCCCGCGACGGGCGTTTCGACGAAGCGGCCTAGCCGGAGATTGGGCGCGGGTTCAGACATAGGCCCAATATGGCGCAGACTTGCTATTTAAGCAATCGCGCTTTGGCTTAAATAGTGAGATAAGCAAGGTAAGCGCTCTTAAATAAGAGGCCGTGCCCCCACGGTCTCCCCGATCCCGTGGAGGGGCCGTGTGGATGTGCCAACTAGGTCGAAGCGTCCGAGATCAGTCTCAAACCTGCTGAGTTCCGACCGCTCTTTCGCAAGCCACCTTGTCGCCGCACAGGAAAAGGAGGGACTTCGCGCGAGACATCCCTACATAAAGCGTTTCGCGATCTTTTTCAGGCGTGCAGCTATCGAGGCCCCACAAGATGACGATCGACCGCTCCAGTCCCTTGAAGCGGGCCACAGTATCGACGGTCACCGAGCCTGGGCGGTAGGCCTCCAGTCGCCCCCATTTTGCGGTGCCGGGGATGGACGTTGCGGCCAGCGCCCGCTCGGAAGCTTCGCGGACCGCCGCATCACATAACAATATGCCTATGTCATGAGGTTCCATCTTCTCTTCAGCGACAAGTCGCGTCACTAGAGAGGCGATCGCGCGGGCCTGTTTGTCGATTCCCGTGGCGGGAATCATCTCGACGCCGACACCCGCGATGGCGGGGGCTTCGATGGCAGCACCCTTGTAATATCGATAGGCCGCAGCGTGAATGTGGCTCGTGTTGCGGCAGTTCTTGTCGAGGAGCATGGGCT
>JAESFV010000301.1_pt1 | contig 33862 bp, 28 predicted proteins | sample 9269471 | NCBI WGS metagenome assembly JAESFV01 (sample SAMN14502647, study PRJNA617108) | algae metagenome | isolation source: Symplocastrum torsivum CPER-KK1 and co-occurring heterotrophs from... | place: USA: Central Plains Experimental Range, Colorado | collected 2001-01-01
CACCATCTATCGAAGCAAGGAGGCATGGCGGCGGGAGTTGTCTCTTTCATCACTCAAGTCTTAATGTGAACTATCTGCCATGCTTGGATTATACCTTTATTCTTTCTCGATTTTCGTTTAAGTCCCGCTAACTTGACCGTATGGGTGTCAGCCGTGGTATCAGACGCGCTGCGTGAGCGTGCCTTAGGTGGAGTGACTACCTTCTTTTTCTTGGGGCAATTTCTCTCACCGATATTCAGCCAGCCCTTGAGTGAGCAGATTGGGCTTGGCACTACTTACACTTGCCGGTGGACTACTGCTGCTGCTTGCTCTTACTTTTGTGGCGATGAGACAGCAGATGATTGCTTTGACAAACAGTTCCCAAAGTAGTCATCTTTAAAAGCCCTATTGAACCCAAAGTCGTTGAGATGCTCAACCCAACTCTAGCGACCACTCTAGACTTGAAAACTCACGTCAAACAAGCCCATTCGTTAAAAATATGTAACTAAGGGATGGCTGATTTTCACAACCACATCTCAACCCTTTTAGCCTTCTTTCTGTTAACTTCTGTTCCTAAAATTGTGACAAAATCTGCCACCAACAGAGAGCAGGAGTCATAAAGTAGAATTGCGTCGAGTTAGTGCAAGCTTTGTCAGAGGCGTTATCTAAGATGAGTAGAAGTCAGCGTAGACCCTTACGACTTTACGTCGGAGAGAGTGAGAGCGACGAGAGACATGCCTCGTGGTTGGAACTCTTTTTTGATCTGGTTTTTGTTGTTGCTATTGCCCAACTGGCGCACTTTCTGCACGACGAGTTAACTTGGGCAGGAATTGGTGGTTTCGCGGCGCTGTTCGTACCCGTCTGGTGGCTGTGGATTGACTTTAGTTACTACGCCGATCAGTTCGATGTCGAGCGAGGTTCCTACCGCTTAACCATGCTTGGGGTAATGTTTGGCCTGATCGTCTTGGCAATGACTATCCCCAAGGCGTTGCACGGCGGTTCGGCTGCTTTCGCCACTATTTATACGGCTTTGCGTTTAGTCATTATCGTCTTGTACCTCCAAGCTTGGCGTTTGGTGCCGCAGTCGAGGGAACTGACGGCACGCTATACGATTAGTTTCTCCATTGCGTTCGTTTTGTGGCTGATTTCTATTTTCGTGCCCGAACCTGTTCGCTTTGTGCTTTGGGGTATTGCCCTATTTATTGAAATTAGTAACGGACCAATCACCTATGTCACGATTCGGTCGGTTCCCGCTCAAGTTTCGCACATGAACGAGCGGTTTGGTCTTTTTGTGATCATTGTGCTGGGTGAGGCGATCGTTGCTGTTGCTACAGGCGTTGCTGGCACTCAGTGGCAATGGTGGGCAACGCTTACAGGGCTTTGCGGTTTTATCATAGCCGTGAGTTTGTGGGGAATGTACTTCGAGCGGGCAGATTCCTCGGTAATTAACTGGGCGTTGAGAGGTAATAAGCAAGCTTTGCTGCCTTCTTTCGTCTATGGCTACAGTCATGTGTTTGTGTTCGCTGGCATTGTTGCAACCGGAGTCGGCATTCAGTCAGCCATTGAAGCAGCGACTAAAGGAAGCTTGACAATCGAGGCGCGGGCAGTTTTGTGTGGTGGGCTTGCAGTGTTCTTGCTAGGACTAAGTGCTGTTCAGTGGGCTGCGCCTCGTTCTCTACCCGGTCGGATTATCAGAGTTTGCGTCCTGGCGACTTGTTGTTGTGTACTTCTTGTATGGCTTGGCAGTTTTCTAGCTCCCTTGGCTCTCACAGGAGTGCTGACAGCTATTTTGGTCGGACTGGCTCTCTTTGAATCTTCCCGTTCGGCAAATATTACGCCGATTTTAGGTTGAGGTTGCTTGGGCATAGGGAGTTTTTTATGACTGAACTGACTTTAAGGGGCGAGGTTGGTGTTTACTAAACCAGCTGAGTAATTCAGACTCAAAAAAGGAAATTTCTTACTAACATCAAGCCGCACCGAATAAATCGGGGAATTAGGCAGCGATTGAGTGGTTAATGCCTTTATTGGAACTCTCTACTGCATTGTTGCGGACAAGACTTGCCATCTCTAATAGATGACTCCAGCGCTTTTGCACTTGTTTCGGTGTGATTTTTAGCGCTTTTGCAATCTCAAAATCGCTCTGGCTCGCCCGTTTGAGTGATAACAACTGCTGTTGAAGGGGGTCAAGTTGACCGACAAATACCTCCCACTGTGGCTCGGAAAGTCCCAACTTTTGGTCAAGGTCTGCACCTAGCCATTGGTGTACCAGTTGCCAGTGAGACGAATGAGCGAACTTTTCCACATGGTATTTAAAACGCTGTTGCAGATAATCCCGTTTGCGTGGTGTTAAACCCAAGATGTCGTCGATTTCTGGGGCACTCAAGTCTTGCAGCTTTAAGATTAAGTAATCCGCACAATCATTATGACCCTGAGATTCTAGGTATTCCACCAGCTCACCAATCACCCGCTCTCGCACAACCGTATCATGAGGGTCAATAGTATCAGCAACCAAACGCTCCCGCACCTGCTGCATCACGGGTGAGCGGTTTTGCATCTGGGCTTCTTCACCTTTAGCAAACTCGGTTACCTGTTCAATGTCCATGACTGTATCGCTCGGTTGGCGTTTGGCAAAGCTTTTGGCTCTGAGTACCAGTAATTGCACAGCACCATAACGGGTCATCACCCGTCGTTTGGCGTATGCAAGAGTGAACCCCATGTATTCGGCGAGTTCGATTCTTGTACGCGGGGTGTAGTTGTCCGCTAAGTCATTTTCCCGTCTAAAGGCTTTGAGCGAATCGGCGTAAAAGTCTTGCAAGAAGTCTTCAATCAAGAGGTGTCGAGCGGCAAAGCTTAACTGCGCTCTTTCAGGTGCCACCTGGCGATATATCATCACGCTGAGGTGGCTGTGTAGTTCCACACGACCTTGCTTTGAACCCAGTTTATAGTACTCAATACACTTAGAGAGACGATGACGTGCCAAGGTTATCTGCCAGGAACGGATGTCACCGCCGTTTTGGATGCGCTCACTCTTGGTACAAATTCGTTCGACTTCTACCACGATGCGGTTGATTACTGTTAGAGCGCTGCTGGGTAAGGAACCAAGCTGAAGTATCAGTTCTTCTTTTAATAGCTCACTCAACGCGATTGTGTCAGTAACCGTAAGATTTTCCGGAGCGTTGTCGGTTGAGAAAGAAGTTTGATGTAGGGAGTTGGTGGTGGTGGCGTTCACGGTAAAAGCTCGGCTCCTGGCTCGAATGACGGCGGTGATGACTGTTCTCGAAGTTTGGTGTTGGGTTCACCTCCTTCCAGAGTCGTCAACAATTTGACTGTAAAGCGCAAGTGATAGTCAGAGAGCTTGGCTTGTGCAGGCAAACCTTTATGGTTGTTTAACGGCTAATTCCTTAGTTCGTTGACTGGGAGTGTTAGCGGCTCTTGAAGGCTTAGCCTGAAAAGATTTGAGCGATTTTTAGGGGGATGACTAGAGGTCGGTGTGCCGACTCACTCAAGAGTGGACAATCCACAAACTGGACTGGATGAATCAGTTGGCTGTTTCATTTTCTCGGCATACCTCAAGGGATATGAGTCGTCTAAAAATTGCCGAGTACATTCACTACATTTGTCGTGAAGGTTTACCGCGTAAGTGAGAGATTTCATATTGGAGAGAGAACCCAATCTTCTAGCTCACCCTTGCTTTTTTGTAAATAGTCAGTTACATTTATTTACATAAACCCCTAACACACCAGGGCAACGAGGAAAACGACATGTTCACCACAGTTAACGAAGACGGTATCCTCAACAACTACGCTCCTCAAGTCGCTGTTTACACAGCCGAGTACCCGGCTGTCTGGGAGCAGCGCCGCTACGCTCTACAAGGTGCGTTCGCCACTGTGTTCGTTGGCTTAATGATTGTGATTGCGTTTTCCGTTAGCTCTTTAGGCTAGTTCCTCCAGAGGGAAACCGCCTTGACAGCATTGTTCAATGAATTATTTTCAATCTCCCTCCTACCCCAGATAGTTACTGGGGTTTGTTTTTGAAGTCAATTCCAAAAAGCTTTTCTAAGGAGTACTTCAAGGAGTACCGACTGATCTTTCCTGATCTAACCACTGTGATGATGAATAGGAGACAGGTAGATGCACCCTGATGATTGCCTTCACCTCAAGTGTGAGGGCTTTTTGTTTTCTTGAACTTATGACGCGGGAAACCGGGCAAAAATCGGTAAGGTCTACAACAGTAAGCCTTTCATTCATCACAAAATCGAGGCTCAAATCAATAGCGAACTTCTTGCTGGGTCGTCTAGCTGTCGGAACTTCCGCAGATGCCACGGTTATTGTCTTGTTTTGTGCCTTGAGTATTACTCGGACAGCACTGGCTGATACGCCCATCCGCTTCGTCGATGTTGGCAATGATGTCTATGCCGAAGAGATTCAAGAGGCAGTGAATGCCGGACTGATTGCTGGCTTTGCTTCTGACAAGACTTTCCGTCCCCAATTAGAGGTCACTCGTGAGCAGATGGTGTCGATGGTGATAGATGCCCTGAGTAAGCTTCCCGTCAGTCCTCTAACCGTACCTTTCGATCCGCCGTCGGCTACCCCACCACTGGAAGTGAGTACCAGACCTTACCGAGATGTAGAAGTAACTCGTTGGAGTGCTGCCAAGATTAAGTGGGCAAAGGATAATGCGATTGTACTGGGCTACTCAGATGGCACTTTTCGTCCCAGCCAAAAAGTCACCCGTGCTGAGTTGATGGCGGTATTGCGTAATGCCGCTGAATTTGGTCAAGCGACGCAAGGCTCAGGTTGGGGGTCAAAGCCGCCGACAAGAGCTTTCAGTGATTTAGATAATCACTGGGCATCCAAGCCGATTCGAGAGATGTCGGCATACTGCGGTGTGGCATCTCCCTTGAATGAAACGGGAAATGCCTTTAATCCTAATCTGGCGGCACGACGCAACTATGCCACTGCCGCCACGCTGCGGATGCTCAACTGTATTAGAAACTAAGACTCTTGAACAGGGCAGTGCTTTAAGTAAAGACAACTTATCAGCCAGACTTATCAGTCTGATAAGGAACGCTTTTGTTAAGTATCTTTACAAAACTTAAACATCCCGACTATTCTGAATACATCATCAAATTCCGACTTAATAAGTCAACCGCACTTATAAAACAATGACAACCACACTACAAAGAGGGCGCAGCGCTTCCGTGTGGGAACGCTTTTGCTCCTGGGTAACCTCAACTGACAACCGCCTGTATGTAGGCTGGTTCGGCGTGTTGATGATTCCGACACTGCTTGCCGCCACCACCTGCTTCATCATCGCCTTCATCGCGGCTCCTCCAGTAGACATCGATGGTATCCGCGAACCTGTTGCTGGTTCCTTACTCTACGGAAACAACATCATCTCCGGTGCAGTTGTTCCTTCTTCCAACGCAATCGGCTTACACTTCTACCCAATCTGGGAAGCCGCCTCTTTAGATGAGTGGCTCTACAACGGTGGTCCTTACCAGTTGGTAATTTTCCACTTCCTCATCGGCGTATTCTGCTACATGGGACGTGAGTGGGAACTCTCCTACCGCTTAGGAATGCGTCCTTGGATTGCCGTAGCTTACTCTGCCCCTGTAGCAGCAGCAACAGCAGTGTTCCTCATCTACCCAATCGGACAAGGTTCCTTCTCTGATGGAATGCCCTTGGGAATCTCTGGAACATTCAACTTCATGTTCGTGTTCCAGGCTGAGCACAACATCCTAATGCACCCATTCCACCAGTTAGGTGTAGCAGGTGTCTTCGGTGGTTCACTGTTCAGTGCAATGCACGGTTCCTTAGTAACCAGCTCACTGGTACGTGAAACAACCGAAACCGAGTCACAGAACTACGGTTACAAGTTCGGACAAGAAGAAGAGACCTACAACATCGTTGCAGCTCACGGCTACTTCGGTCGCTTAATCTTCCAATACGCTTCGTTCAACAACAGCCGTTCACTGCACTTCTTCCTCGCGGCTTGGCCAGTGATTGGAATCTGGTTCACTGCTCTAGGTATCAGCACGATGGCGTTCAACCTGAACGGTTTCAACTTCAACCAGTCGGTCATCGACTCTCAGGGTCGTGTGATTGGCACCTGGGCAGACGTACTCAACCGCGCCAACTTGGGTATGGAAGTAATGCACGAGCGCAATGCTCACAACTTCCCTCTGGACTTGGCTGCTGGTGAGGCAACTCCTGTTGCTCTGACTGCTCCTGTTATCAATGGCTAATTCTTGACAACTTAGGCTGAACGAAAAGCGTCTCCTATAAGGGGGCGCTTTTTGCATGGCACTCCACCCTCATCTATCCGATTAGCCTGATTGGGCTAAAACTCGCGAGCTGGAAACCTCCCAGTAAGCGATCGCATTCATCACCATCATCGGCTTACCACGGCTTATGATCGCACCAATCACTAACAGCACTCATCTGCTGTCAGTCACATCTCATACTTGGATTAGCATTTGAGATAAAGAGAATTGATGGCAGTGGATAATACTAACATCTTGGATTTAGTCGCTGGTGGGTTGGCTCTCGCTATCTTGTGCAGGGGTTTACTCCTGCTATTTCTTGGAGTCTCAGCCTTTGGCGACAAAGCTAAGTAGGCACTCTTCAGTTACCGGAGTGCAAGTCATTCAATAAGCAGAACTGCCAGAGGTAGGGTCAATCGTTTGGATAAGACGATTATCTACTGCTACCTCTGCCCAAACTTCCATAAATTCAGCCCGGTACTCTCTGAAGCTGGTCTATAGTTCTCTTGCGTCACTCCAGGCGATCGCATCCAACTCTCAAAATCTCCGACCTTCCGTTAATATTAACGGAAGGTCTGTTTTGTGTTGTTTCACATTTGTTGCACAACAGAGGGAGTTGCTCACCCAGAGCGTGTGGCGGAGCCGGGACATTAAACTAATTGAAAAGACTTGACAGCACTGTAAAACTATCCCTTCAGCCAGACGGCTCAAGCGAGAAAAACTTTGTATTGTTCGTTACAGCTACCTAGCCGTCTTGGGTGGTGATGTAATCGTCTTCTACCCAGAGAAAACGCCTAGTGTGATTGCTGACACTATACTGGTCGAACAGCGCCTGATCTTCGTAAAGCACAGGCATCTTGGGTTAGAGGGTCAAGGAGACGATCGCTCCTGACCACAGATGTGGATTCTGCACTGCTAGAAGAGCGCGAGCGCACCCCACCCAATTTCATTCTTTCGTTAGCTCACACAGCAGCACTGGCTTCTCGAATAAGTCAAGCTTGGCGTAATCACCATCAATGGCAGTAATTTCAAAGGGAGCAAATTGTTCGCAATGTCCGGGACATTGAGACCAATTGACGCGATCGCCTACTTGCATCGTCGTGGAGGGAAAGGAGCTGGCGGCAGGAACCTCGAAAAACTCGCTTGGAGCTACCTCAGAGGTTTTGCTCTCCCCCAACAGCGGTTTGACAAACACAGTAATGGCATTGGGCGGTATGGTAGGTTGTCCTGTGAACTTCTGATTCAAGCCAACGAACTTGTAGAGGGGGTGTGCTCGCGTCCCTATTTAACGTCGCCTCCCCACTGCCTTTGCTGCCGTCGCTGAGTGGCGCTCTTCAAGTGCGATCACGTTGACCAACAAATCAAAACCTCACCGTGAGGTTTTGATTTTTCCAAGAGTACTATTGCCTCAATTTTAGTCTCAGCGCTGACAGGGGTAAGAAGTGGTGACCAAACTATCTAGATGAACGTAGCCCTTCTAGTTTGGGATACCCCGGCAATATTGGGCTAGATGCCTATGGCTCGCTTGTCAGTGACCTCCAAGAACGTGGATTACCGGAGCTGGCGATCACGATTTTGCAAAAAAACATTACATTCAGAACTCCCACCGTTGTAACACTCGTTAATTTAGGACAACTGTTTGAGCAGGTTGGCAAACTCCCCGAAGCGATTGATGCCTATGAGAAAGCCTTGACGCTCCAACCCATTCAGGAGTTAGACAAGGATTATCAACACACAGCTCAACAGTATTTACAAGCTGTCAAGCAACGATTACAACAGTGATAAGTTCTTCTAAACCATGAGCGCTTATCACTTTACACAATAGGCTCATAACGCCTGCAACCTCTGAGGCTCAGATGGCGATCGCATCCAACTCTCGAAATTCCGACATAGCCGTTAATTTTAAAGGAAGGTCGGCAAGAAGGTGATCGCACCTCCACCTCCCTCGCGGGTCAACTTGAGTGGGATTTCCACAGATTACATATTTTGTACTTTTTGTCAACTATTTTTATTGGACTGCTGCTCTAGGTGTTTGCACACCCCACACTCAACCCTTGCTGCTGTGGTTTTATAAATCAGTCTTTAAAGAGTTTTCAGATTTTTTCAGTAACCCGTTAGTTAGGGCATAAAGCGGGCAGGGAGGCGATCGCCCTCAAGAGAGGCAATTTCACCGATTTGGTACAAAGCGATCGCGATTGTACTCAACAATAAGACAGTGCAGCAACGAGCAAGAGCGCTCCGCAACCCGATTCGATCTGAAAATGGCATCAGTAGGCAGTCCTACATTTCATCAGCACCACTTCTATTCCAAATATTTTCTTCGGAAGCTCTAAGATTTCCTCCCTTGTTGGGAGCGATCGCCTACACCAATGATGAGTCTTATTGATGAGAAGGATTGACACGATAGTTCATTTGAGTAGGTTCTCCTGATAGCTAGCTACTCAAGCTGGCGACTTTTATGGAGTGCAAAGATAATAATTTGTCAAGGACTATTGTGTAAGCCTGTTGTGGCGACAGGAAAGGCTGGTGTTATTAGACACACAGAGGCATTGTTGAACATAGCCAGTTAATTCCCGCCCGCTTCAAACGATGGTGACTAATAAACCTCAAGTGCTTGCCTATTTACATACAGACGTTTACCAGCGTTTAGCCGAGTTCAAGCAGGAGCATGGCATCCGCTCCTTATCACAGGCAGTGGAAATAGTTTTAAGCGACTACTTTGGGGTGGCTGTACCGGGGATTGCACTTCCTGCGGTTTTTTTGACCAGTAGAACCCACCTAGACAACGGTGAAAGTCCCCTGGAAGAGAAGGTTGCTGTATTAGCTAACAAATATGAGTCTCTGTGTGAGGCGATCGCACTTATTCAAAAACATACTAACTTACCGGCTGATGTGACTCTATCTTGCCAAGTAGAGAAATCTAAGGGAATCAGAAATTTGCGAGTGCGTCATGGCAATGGCGAAAACTATCAAGTTTCAAATGGTTCTGTCTTGACCTTTGAAAAATTACCGGTTAGTTTATCAGAAGAGCGGGTAAAGAAAGGATTAACCGGAGTGGCTTTAGCCGAGAGATTAAACTCTTACTCTTCGCTAATTAGTTACAAGAGATCGAAGCCGAACTTTAGCTTTTGGACTCAAGAGAAAGACCCAGATAGCATTGCTTGGGAGTATCGCTCTCGAACAAGACGATTTCATCCCATTGAGGTAAGCTGATGAGGGAGTAGGCAAGGATAGCTAGAGTGGTAGCAATTGCTTATTTGAAGGAGAAATTAGTCGATTACGCCTCGATCAATTGGTGAAGTAGCTTGAGATTTACTCATTTAATACCTCTCAACCCTCTAGAAGCTCAAAGAACGCTAGGACAAGGCTTTAATAGTTTTAGATGAAGGTCATACAAAATTTAGATGAAGCTGTTAGGATTGGAAATTTGTGAAATGCCTACTCTAGCTAGATTACCCGTTAGAAGATGAATTATTTTTGTTCATCTCAATGGGCTGAAAGGGTATATAGAAGCACTAATTTCATACTTTCTCAAAATTAGCTCTACCAGTCATAGACTAGAAATAATGTTGTTAAATTTTGTATTAGAACATTCTAAAACTCTGGAGTTTCTCGGAAGTGTTAAATGTTTTTTGCTAAAAAATCTCATAAATAATCTAGAAATAGATCTAGAAAAAATGATTTATCTTAGATGCCAATTTGAACTAAATATAAAAAAGCTCCACTTACTTGGGGAGCTTTAAATGATGAGAATGATTGAATCTTAATCTATTAAGATATTACAAGTTTACTACAGTTTCCTTCTCCACCAGTCGTCTACAAAATTTTCGGTGTAAGTATAGGCATTAAAAACTTGTTTAAGGTACTGTTGCTGAGTCTTTTGACTATGATTCATATACACAGCTAAAGCCTCAAGATTGCCTTGAACTTCGAGACAATGCTTGATTGCAATATGCCGAAATCCATGAGGGTTAAGTTGCTTGGTTTCTCCGAAAAGGTATTTAGTAGCTTTGGCGATCGCTGTGGTAACGAGCGAGTGGCAACTCTTCCTATCCAGAAGCTTCCCGAAGCTCTCTGGGTGAGAGCTACCAAAGGAGAGGAACAATGTGTCGTTGGCTTCTAAATTTGCCTTTGCTGGTTTCCAAGCCGCAATGCGCCTTTGCATCCGACCCAGTCGGTCTTCCAATCTTTCGATGTACTTCTGCTGATCTTCCACCCTCCGTTTCGACAGCCCAAGCTTTGCTAACTCAAGGCGTTGCTGCAAGTTCTCTGCATCCTCTAGCTTGTATCCGCTGAATTCCAACCAACCTTCTAAAGTTTGTATAGCGTTAAAAATTTTAGGTCGCCAGATATTAATCCAATCATCCAGGTCAGGTGTTAGAGCTGTCGGCAGCTTCCTTGCCAATTCGCCATTTTGCTGACTCAGTTTATGTTCCTCGAGAATAACAGAGTAAGACGGTTGACCGTTACCCTCTTCTCGGAAGAGGGTTTTGCCCTTTGCCCATTGTCGGATTTCTCCTTGACGCCACGGCGCGTAAACCAAAATCTTAACAATCAGATGAATTTGGTAAGCTTGAACAACAGCCTCAAGCGATCGCTCTTTGCCTTTGATCAGTTTTCCTGGCCATTGTTTAGATTGGCTAACTTTACTCGTGTTCGGAGCACAGCAAGCGAGCAAATAATCAACAACCTCAAACAACTGAGGGTAAGTTAGCTCCTTGGAGCGCCACTTCTTCTGATCCGTCTTTTTCTTATTCTGTTGGTACTGCTTGTTATATTTGCGTGCCAAGTCTTTCAGGTTCAAAATAACTGGTACATCTAGGTAGTCGCTTCGCTTAGTTTTATCAAAATTCAAAAATTTGGCAACAGCAATAGCAGTATTGACTAGAATTAGTCCATTGCAGTAAGTACGCCCCCTATCATCAACTAGCCAATCAGCGTAATCCTCCAACCGATCCAAATTCAATAATAAACCCAAATGCAATTCGGAAAGTTCATACTGACACTCTTTCACGAGATATCCATAGAAAAGGAGAATATAAGTTTCATCTTGCTTGAAGGTAGAAGGTTGAACCTTTCTCAGTTCTGGCGAAATTCTTCGTTCATTTTGCGACTGAGGGTACAATTGGCGTAGCTTTTTTTGGGCAAGCTTCCCCCCAGTAAGCCGAAATTTCTTGTATTCTTCGAGTTCATTAATAGCAGAGGCAGATAAATCTTGCTGACGTACTCCATAATGAATTTCTTCTCGGCTACGAGTGGAAAGACGGGTGTCCTTTCTTGGATGTTTAGGCATAAATTCCGGTATTTGCCTTGCTCGAAGCAGTTCTATCAAAAGTTCCCGTACCCAAGATTGCTCGAACTGCCACTTCCAATATCGCTCGAAGCTAGAACGATAGTTATTGCCAGTTCCTTTGGTAATCTGTCCAGATTTAAACGCTGCATTTAATTCCTGGTCAAGAATTTTAGAGAAAAAGTCAAATAATTCTGATTGGGTTAATGGGGAAGTTTGAGCTGTCTCAGAGTCATTAAGAAGCTTCGACTCTTTCTCATAGAGCTTAATTCCTTTTTTTATTAGTTCGGTAACTGAGGTGTTACCACAAAATTGATTAAATTCATTAGTTTTCATTTGGGAAGTCGGATATCCCAAGGCAACCAAAACATAATCCTTGAGACTTGTGCGGCAATAGCGCAGGATATTTGGATCACATTTTTTGATTTCTGAAATAGTTTGCCAGTTGGACAGTTCAAACGTGATTGTGTGCTGCGACATAAATGAATCTCCACTAATAGAAATTGAGAAGGAAAAAATAAAGACGAGGTAAATAAGTTCCCTGAACCCCTTAGCCTGAAGTTCCCCTGTACAGATGTACTGTGAAGAGTTCAAAGTTTATTTTTCCTAAAAGGATTATCACATTATCACAACTGTACCCATGTATTTTTTAGTATTACTTAACAATCTAGGGAATATTTTGGGCAATTTGTAGCCATGTATACTAAATCCTTGCTAACTGGTAACTAGGCTGGTACTTTAGTAGCCATGTATATTGAGCGTGTCCCCAATCGCAACTCTCCTCCCGCGATTCTGCTGCGGGAGTCTTATCGAGAGAATGGCAAGGTCAAAAAACGGACATTGGCTAATCTCTCTAAATGGTCGCCCCAGATGGTGGAGCAATTTCAGGCACTGCTTAAGGGTGAAGTTGTTTCCGTAGGCAAGCTCGAAGAGGTATTTGAGATTGTTCGCTCTCGCCCTCACGGTCATGTAGCCGCTATTTTGGGAACCTTACATCGTCTGAAGTTGGAGCAAGTTTTATCAGCTAGGCATAGCCGAAAGCGAGACTTGGTGGTAGCGATGGTAGCTGCCAGGATTATTAACCCCAGCTCAAAGCTGCCCCTAGCGCAAAGCCTGGATGCGGGAAATGCTACAAGCACCTTGGGCGAAGTCCTGGGAGTAGAATCAGCGACGGAGGTTGAGCTTGAGCAGGCGATGGATTGGTTGCTGCGTCATCAAGAGGCGATTGAAAAGAAACTGGTAACAAGGCATTCAGCACAAAAAACTTTAGTCTTATATAACCTCAGCTCTACTTACTTGGAAGGGCAGAAGGGAACATTACAAATTGACTTTGGTTTGTTGTGCGAGCCGAAGGGATGTCCTGTGGCTGTTGAAGTATTTGAGCGGAATACGGCTGACCCTGAAACTCTTGAGAGTCAAATTAAAAAACTGCAAGAGCGCTTCAGTTTAAAACAAGTTGTGCTAGTAGGCGACCAAGGCGTAATTACACAAGCGCGGATTACTGAAGAACTGAAACACAAAGAAGGGTTAGATTGGATTACAGCTTTACGAGCTTGCCAAATCCAACAATTATTTTCTGAGGGAGTCCTCTCCTTATCCTTATTCGATAGTTGCAATTGGGTAGAAATTTACTCACAAGCTTATCCTGATGAACGCTTAATTGCCTGTCGGAATTCTGCTTTGGCTCAAAGATGCTCTCATAAACGAGAAGAGTTATTACAGGCGACTGAACAAGAGCTAAACAAGATTGTTGCAGCTACCCAGCGTTCTCCAAATCCACGGCGCGGCAAAGATGCTATCGAAGTATGGGTAGGAAAAGTTATTAATTGTTTCAAAATGGCGAAACATTTTCGCTATGAGATTACCGATGATCACTTTAACTATCAGCGTAATATTGACAGCATTACTTCGGAAGCGGGGCTTGATGGCATTTATGTAATTCGGACTTCACTAGCAGCTGAAAAACTCACAGCTCCCGAAACTATAAATGCTTATAAAAGCCTTTCACAAGTTGAACAAGCTTTTCGTTGTTACAACTCAGCTGACCTCCAGGTTCAACCCATTTTTTACGACTTGACCCAGAAGGTTAAAGCGCACATTTTTTTGTGTATGCTAGCTTACTATGTCGAGTGGCATATGAGACAGGCATTAGCGCCATTATTGCTTGATGAAGATGACCCAGATCAGGCACAATTGTTACGTGAATCTGTGGTGGCTCCGGCAAAACGTTCAGCTAATGCACAGCGTAAGGCGCTTCCTAAGCACACAGTAGATGGACTGCCCGTACATAGCTTCCAATCATTACTTGCCAACTTGGGAACCCTTGTGAAAAATCGGGTTGAGTCTCCAGCAATGCCTGCGATCGCCTTTGACAAAATTACGCAACTCACCCCCTTGCAACACAAAGCATTTGAGCTATTGGGTGTCTCTCTATGATTTACCCAATAACGGCACAAGGCTTGCTAGCCGTTTTCCTTGTAGTTGCAATACTTCTGGGGTTTCTTGAACAAAAAGAATACAGACGTGGCTGTGTTTAGGATTTCCTTGGCTCTTGACACCATTGCCGAATCTGCTTCGGTGTCAAGCGATGAGCATTTTTCCAGAGCGCATGAATCTCTGCTAACTTGCGGCAGTGTTTTTCCGCACATTCTCGATAGCCTGTCGCCGTGCGATCGCAGAAAAAATGTTCCACACTGCTAACCGACAGACCTAAGATAACCGCCAACTCCCCGTAGGACAATTCATCATAGATTTGCAAAAACTCAAGAGGAGAAAGGGGTGTGGGGTGGTGCTTGTAAGCTTCAAGTAATGCCCACTGGCGCTGCGTTGGGTACATTGGCTACTCCTATCTTTGTTGCAAGCCTGTTTCTTGTTGAGTAGATTGACCATTTGCAAATCGCTGCGTCATTAGCAAGGCATCCTCCTCAAACAGCCAGTCACACAAAATGCCCAGTTCCTTACGGGAATAACTTTTGGCATCGAGTAAGAGCAAGTAATGGTATCCCGTCGCCTGTACGGTAGCGCTAGCAGCAAATACATAACCCACTACACGTCCAAAGTCTCCTGAAGGGACTTTGCCAAACTTCAAGGTTTGGTCAAGCTGGAATTTCGGCAACGGGAGTTGGGCAGGTAGGCTTGGAAGCAACGAAACTTCTGGGGCGATTAACTGTTCCGTGGACATGGCTTTTCTCCTAGATGCTTACTGGGTTTTCTATCAGGTAGTGCGATCACTCTTTTCAAACAGTTCCCTTGAGTTCTCTCTGGATGGATGCACTCATGAGGCTGTCGTAAGCAAAGGCTCACCTAGCTAAGCGATCGCTCTCGCCCTTGTTTCGCCAGTAAACTGGTACCTTTATTTCCAACACACTAAACCCGCACCTAAGAGCAGTCAATTAGTTTACCTACTAGTTTATGGTAACTATTAACGTGATGGTTTCAGGTATTGCATAACCATGTCGAGGATATCGGGGTGAGATTTAGCGCCACTCGCCAGCATTTCTCGAATCATGTCAGCATAAGCAAGGGTTTTCTGATATTGCTTAGGCATCTTGGCAAACTTAACCCCAGCCCCCCACTTGCTGTTAATCGTTTCTCTATCTATGCCCGTAACTTGGCTGAGAAGATCGACGCATTTGGATCTATAGCCTCTAGCAGACTCCATCTCTTGATCAGCATTCAACCATCTCCGGCAAAATTCTTGCGGCTCCATCGTTCTTTTAAGTGTCTTGCTCAAAGAGATTTTGAGCTTAAGGTTCCATTGCATCTAGACCTCTATTTACCCGCTTCTTTATGGTAAACTAGAGGGTAAACTTATTAGATTAGCTCTCCTGATGTTATCAGAGACAGGCATAAAGCCTGTGCTTTATGCTGAGTAGCTTTTAGGTTGCGATCGCACGGATGAACCAAAAGTTATTTGCCTGACTTCTAAGGAGGGATAGCTGCCATCTTCAGTAGGCAAGTACCACATCTTCCACGCTTTGAAGCTTTGGTTAAAGGCGATATGCAGATCAAAATTCCTGACAGTGTAAGGAATTTTAGGTTAGTAAATTTTGTTTGAAATTATTGGGACGTTGCAGTGCTGTTGGCTCATGCAGCTTTGCACTGAGGTGAGCGCTACTTACTCCAAAGTTCATCTCGCGAACAATTGAGTAGTTGGCATAGTGCATCAAAGTCATCTATGTCTATCCTCGGCTTTGTTTCAGCAAGCCGCCATCTGGCAATGGTTTTGGGATGCCTATATTTGCCTGTTATTTCGCCAAGACGCTCTGCCACGTCCTCATCTTTCAACCCTCTGTCATGCATAAGAAGGCTGAGTCTCCACTCAGACATTAAGGCGATAGTCACAATTTGCATAACTTAATCATGCCATAAATCTGCGTCTTCACTACTTACAGTCTATCTCAAAACAAAAATGTTCTAATTAGAGCATTAGTATTACAATTAGACAAATATTGAGGAGATAGTCACACACAGGAGGAGGTGAGGATCTGATGGAATCTATCGAACATAAGTGGCTTATCCTCTGTTGTTTGCCCGTTGGAAGTAAAGCAGTCAAATCTAACTAAACGAATGAGGAACAAGTAGTGTTTAGACTAACTGGTCATCCAGATGTAGATACTATTGGACAGCTCAATATCACAGGTAACGTAACGCCCCAGAGCTGGTATCAGCACATTCGATACAGCAATAAAAGAGGCAACTATCCCAATTTGCTTGCGATCGCTATCTTGTCGGACATTGTGTATTGGTACCGCCCTGTCGAAGTCAGAGATGAAACAACTCTCCATGTAGTTGGTTGGCGAAAGAAGTTTAAAGACGACAAGCTACAGCGAAGCCCGGATGCTTTTGCAAAGCTCTACGGTGTCTCGCTCAAACAGGTTCGAGAATCGCTGCAACTCCTACAAGAGCTAGGACTGATTGAGATTGAACTCCGACCTATCAAAACTAGATACGGCACTATTCCAAACACCATGTTCATTGGTCTCAAGCCCTATGCCATAGCCGAAATCTCTTATCAGCTAAATCCTGAAACCCTTGAAAAGTCCTTGTTACCCAATTCGGTAGGAAGGGGTGCCGAATTGGGCAACAAGGGGTGCCGGATTGGGCAACAAGGGGTGCCGAATTGGGAACCGAACCATGCCGAAATCGGCACCTTATCTATATATAGAGATTACACAGAGAATACTAAAGAGATTACACAGACAAACACATCCCTGAAACCTGCACCGGCTAAAGAATGTGTGTGTGAAGAAGAAGTTGAATTAACTGATGAGCCAAAGGATAGCTGCAAAGAAAAGACTGCTAAACCTTCAATAGACAAAGCAGAACTTGTCTCATTTGAGGCTGAATCACCACGAACCCAAGCGAAGAGACAATCCCAAAGACGTACCCAAGACTCTCCATTCACAGTTTGGAAGGAAAAAGTTGACCTTGCAACCTGGAAAGCATTCATTAACTGGAAAGCACAACAAGCACCATCATCTGTACGTGACAAGCTAGCGTGGGCTTACAACACACTTAAGACAAATCTGGAACGTACTCAGCTTTCGTTTGAGAGCTTCCAGCAAGAAGCACAGTCACAGACACAAACACAAAACACGAAACTAGATGCCACTCCCGACCTTAAATCCTGGGATAGAGCGCAACATATCGAGCTAGCACAGCAGTATTTGGCAAAAGGTGTACCATTCTTGAAAGAGCAACCCTGGCATCCAAAATGGGTAGAGTTTGTGCAAGCTACTATGCCCGCATTCTTTGATGAGATGCAAGGAGTATCAACATGAGCGCTACAGGACTTAATTTTAGTGCTTTTAGCGATCGCCTCCCTCCTCAAAATGTTGATGCCGAGGAGTCGATCCTTGGAGGGATAATGCTCGACCCGGAAGCAATTGGTCGGGTAGCTGATCTGCTGCGTGCGGAAGCCCTCTACATTAATGCCCACAAAGAAATTTATAAAGCTGCCTTAGCCCTCCACAGCCAAGGTAAACCGACGGATTTGATGAGCGTCACCACTTGGCTATATGACCACGAGCTACTGGAAAAAGTTGGGGGTCAGAGTAAGTTAGCGCAGCTAGTTGAGCGCACTGTGTCAGCTGTCAATGTTGATCGCTACGCAACATTGGTGATGGACAAGTATCTGCGCCGTCAGCTCATCCAGACAGGCAACGAGATTGTTCAGCTAGGTTACGAAACATCCATTGAGTTAGAAACTGTCCTTGAGCAATCCGAGCAAAAAGTATTCAATGTTGCAGGGCAGCGTCATGAAACGAGCAATTGCGTCGAGGCAGTTAATGAAATACTGATTCGTAACTTTCAAGAGATTGAAGACTATGCGGCTGGTGTTTCTCAACCAGGATTAAACACTGGACTGGTTGAAGTTGACCGAATCACTGGAGGATTGCAACGACAGGATTTAATTATCATCGCTGGTAGACCATCGACTGGTAAAACCGCCCTTAGTCTCAATCTGGCTCACAACATCGTCATGTTACATAAACTGCCAGTGGTCATCTTTAGCCTAGAGATGTCCAAAGAACAATTAACCTATCGACTTTTGGCTCGAACCGCTCGAATCGAGTGTGAGCGTCTAAAGGCTGGGCGAATTGCACTCGGAGAATGGAAGATGCTAAGTCAGGCGGTAGATGAACTCTCTAAACTCAACATTTTCATTGATGACAGCTCGAATCCTTCAATTTTTGACATTAGAGCTAGGTTACGCCTAGTAGCATCTCAGCATGGGCAACTAGGCATGGTATTGGTGGATTACCTTCAACTTATGGGGAGTGAGAACGAAAACAAGTTTCGTGTGCAGGAACTCGATAAAATTACTCGCTGCCTCAAGCAATTAGCCAAAGATTTTAATGTGCCAGTCGTCTGTATTTCGCAGTTAAACCGAGGAGTAGAGAATCGACAAGACAAACGCCCAATGATATCTGATTTACGTGATAGCGGGGCGATTGAGCAGGTAGCCGATGTAATTGCGCTTGTTTACCGAGAAGACTACTACAACTGTAACACCCCAAAGCGGGGGATTGTTGAAATGATTGTTGGTAAGCAACGCAATGGTTCTACTGGCACTGTAGAGCTTTTCTTCGAGCGGGAATATTCTCGGTTTATCGACTTGCATTACTAATAACTAGAACTAAAAATGGAACTTAGAGAAAACCCAGTACCAGCACCAAAGGTACAAGCGGATGACCAAGCTGTTTGGAGTGGTCTAAGAGCTTACAAATGCTACTGCTGTCACGACACTGGCTATGTCGTGCGGATAGAGAGAGTGTTGAAAAATCCGCACCTTTTTAGTCGTCCGATTCTCTGCCAGCGTGTCGGTTGCGCTGCCTCTGCCAAAGTTCAGGATGACCAATCAATCGTTGATAGACAACTGACTTCAGAAGAATGTAGGAAGTTGCATGAGATCGGGAGAGATGATTGGCACATGAGCGAAGCTAACTGGCATCAACAGCGGCAAAAAGCATTGCTGAAGCTCTGGAGCGAACAAGCCACAAAGGGTCTTAAAAATTCTGAGTGAAGGGCACTCATCTTATATAGGCTCTCGTCAATCGACAACTGACTAACCCAATCACAATAATCCAGAGGAGCCAGAGGGATATCTATTTCTCCAGCACAAGAACGCTTGTGCGAGGGATGCGATCGCTTGGTTGTATCCTCGTTATTCTTCTTTGATAGCTGTTGAGGTAACCTTCCAGAGTTCTGTCACAACATGAAGACCGAAATGTTCTTGAAACTCTGCAACCAACGGCAAGGGAACCAGCAAATGGTTGCCCTGCTCTTCGAGCAGGTTTAGACCGGGTGCCACCAGAGGAATCAAGGTGCCAAGGAGCTGACCCTTAGACGAACCAGAAAGTTTGAGTGTCTGCCACTGGATCAATAGCTTAAAGCCGAGTACCTCAATAATCTCGCTCACCCGAAGAAACTGCGAATTATCCAGAGACCGGAGCGACTTGGAAATCGAGCTATGGATGCCCTGATAACCAGATGTTATACCCCGACGGGTAGCTATAGCTGAGGCGATTTGAGAAACTTTCATTCCTGCCGCCAAGTCCTGCACAATCTGTCTGAGTTGTTCTGGCGATTTCACGATTAGCGCCGGTTTGTCTGGGCAAGCGACAGCGAACTCTCCCCCTAAAGCTGTAACGATGTCAAAAACCATCGGCAACTTGGAGCGTTCGATTGCCTGAAGAGCGTCAGTCACGGCCTTTTGCAGGCTGCGGTAGTTGGTTTCACCACGCAGATAGCAGATGAGTTTCGTCACGCCGTAAGCCGAAAGATCGTAGGAGTGCATTCGCTGCTCAATACAGCTAGTAACAGTAGTTGGCTCCCTCAAGAAGCCAGCAGAAGTAGACATTGCCTTGCGCGGACTCTCATAAAATTGACATCTTGAAAGCTTCAAGGTGAAAGAACAAATAGGCACAGGTCACTCGTCGCTTGGCGAGCGACTTTTAGGCGCGCACGAGAGCGCCAAGCAAGCGAACAATGCGCGGCTGTTCATGTTTAGAGTTTGTCACTTCCGATCATTACATACATACAGCCAAAACTTTCTCATTAATAAGAACGCAACACACTAAACTAATGTGTTACAATCTTAGAAAGAGAAAAAAGGAGTTTGACGACTTGGAAGGGGTGCACTCGGTCAGTCACAAAGAAGTTGAGAAGATTTCTTTCTCCCAAGGCTCAACCAATGCCCTAACGGTTGCCTGCATCGCGGGGGGTGGTGGCGGTGGCGCAATGGGAGCACTTCTAGCTGGCATCACTCCAATTTGGTCGATTGACTTTGATCCCAATAAGCCGGAACTAAGCTTTGCCTTAGCCGATAGCTACAAAAAAAATTTCAACTGTCCTGTTATTCGTCAAACGGTTCAAGAAGTAGCAGCTAGGGGATTTACTGACTTACCTCGCCCGGACTTTCTCCTAATTACCCTTTCGTGTTCACATTTTGCTGCCTGTCGCAGTCACGGGGTAGCTGAAGATGAGAGCGACATTAGCGCCGCATCAGCTTCTAGCCAAGCCATCACAGAGCTGCAACCATTGGGTGTGGTGATAGAGAATGTTCCCTTGTGGAAAGAGAGTAACTCCTACTCGTTCTTGATTCATACGTTAGAGTGCAGTGGGTATGAGTATACGGTCGAAATCCTAAAGGCTTCTGATTATGGAGTGCCACAAGAGCGAGAACGTCTGATTATTCGTGCCTTGAAAGGTACCAGCGTGCCACCGATGATAGCGCCCACTCCGGCACCTTCTTGGTATGAGGCGATCGCCGACTTAATTAGGGAGTTACCGCAGTGCGACTTGCTACCTGATCAAAAAAAAGTAGTAGAAGCCTTGTTAGACACTGGAGAAGCAGTGCTTGTCGAACGCACCGGCTACCGCAACTCGAAGCCCAAAGTCCGCCTTTCTTCCCAACCCTGTTTCACTATCAAAGCGGCCATTGGGACAGATGGGAAACGCAGTAATCGCAACAAGTGCCTCAATATTGTACTTCCAGGTGGAGATGTCAGAAGGTTAACAGCCCGTGCGATCGCAAGACTTCAATCCTTCCCCGATGATTACAAGCTTCCCAATCAGATGAAGGATGCCGGGCCTCTGCTTGGCTTAGCTATACCGCCGTTGTTGGCAAAAGCGATTTTTTTGAGCTTGAGCGGTGCTGTAAGGGAAATGAAGCAGGATTGGGCATCAGACTTAACCCTTGCCACGACTAAAATTAACCGGACAGATCTGGAAATTGGGGAAGATGGGGAAGATTTTCCTCCCCAATCTCCCAGCCTACGGCTCGCTACGCTAACAACTCCCTTACCTTCTCCATTTCATCAATGTGTCGTTGATCCAGAACTAGAGTCTTTAATTTCCCCCTTATCTGAGGAGCAGTACAAGGCATTAGAAGCTAGCATCTTGAGTGAGGGCTGTCGAGACCCGATTGTTTTCTGGAAAGAGAAAGGAGTCATTATTGACGGACATCACCGCTTTTCGATTTGTCGCCGCAATAAGAAAGACTTTCAGAGAATCGAACTATCCTTCCCCGACAAAGAAGGCGTTAAGGCTTGGATGGCAGAAAACCAGCTACTAATGCGCCGCAACGCCAACGACCCAACCACCTGGTATCTTAGGGGGGTTTGGTATGAGGCTCATCAGGGTACTCATGGCGGTGATCGCAAATCCCAATCAAAACCTCACGATGAGGTTTTGATCTCTCCGAGTAAAAGTACGTCACAACTCGGAGCTGAAAAATTTGGGGTTTCGCCTGCGACTATCGACAGGGATGCCCAGTACAAAAGGGCGATAGATGCGCTTACCCGCCTTGGGGGAGGACAAATCCGAACTCTCCTTCTTAATGGAGAGACCGAACTCAAAAAAGCTAAAGTGATTGCTTTAGGCAAACAAGCACGCCATCAACCAGAAACTGTTGCACTCAAGCTTGGCAGAGTTCTCCGCCTTCCAAGAAATCCTAACCAAGACAACTCTCCCCTAGATAGGACTTTGGGTACCAACGATTCTCAAGGCTTGATAGAGGAACCAACAGAATCTCATAGTGGTTTAGATCGAGCTCATCACCTTAAACTTTCTCCAGGAGGACTGGTAGAAATTGATGCACCTTCCAGGAAATTTATTCATGGGCATTATGGTCGGATAGAGAGCGTTGGTGAAAAAAACGCCCAAGTATGGGTCAGGAGCGCAATCGAAAACTGTGTGAAACTGCATAGTTTACGACATCGACAACTAACTCCCGTTCTCCTGGAAAAAGAGCATGAACTCAAAGAGGTGTGCGATCGCGTAGCTCGCCTTGAGAAGCAAGGAAGCTTAGATCCTTTTGAGCGGGATCTCCTGTGGCTATTATCGCGAGAGGTTGCCCATAACCCTACACAACTGGGCTATCTAAACCTGATTGAAGCGAAGTATCTACCCCCAAGTGGTTCAAATGCATCAAAGGCTAGAGAGCCGATAGTAACCTCCCCAGTTGTACAAGTAATTGAACTGCCATTTCTGCCACCCACTTTAAATGAAATAATTGATACGGCTAGAAACGATATATCTGTCGTAGCTAGACAAAAGCGAGAGTGGACTGTCGTAGTCGCTAATGCCTGCTGTGGTTCTCATCAGTTTAAGGGACAGGTAAACATTGACTATCTCTGGCAAGTCAAAAATAATAGACGAGACCCGGACAATATTTGGGCGAGGACTAAGTTTATTAATGATGGTTTAGTTGCCGCGAAGATTATTAATAATGGTTCTTTGGAAGTGATCGTTTCTGTTTCTCATCGTCACGAAAAGTCTGATTCTGAGGGGGTGACAATTACTATTACTGAAATCAAATAATGGCGAAGGTATTAACTTATTAATTTCATGTTTTAGCTCTGTATTAACAAGAGATTCGCCTCAATCTCCTGATATAAAGAATCTTTTAATAACAATAAAGCTATCTCAAAGATGAAAAGATTCGACTCAAGTGGTTCGACTCTTCTTTTGGTGCAAAAGGTAATTTGTCAAGGACTATTGTGTAAGCCTGTTGTCGCAACAGGAAAAGCTGGTGTTATCAGAGATACAGAGGCATTGTTGGATCTAGAACTGACTTGGAAGCTAGCCGGGTAGAACGTTCAGCAGCTCTTCTTTTGAGTCGAAATCTTCACTCTGCGAGCGCTCAACAAAAGTCCGGTCAAGCTCGTCCACTCAGATTGAGAGGAATCAGTTGCGACAACCGATCTCTGACACGAACAATCACATGACATCCATTTCTAGCTTCAGTATCACTCAAGTCCCCCTGCTCAACCTACTACAGGATATTAAATCGGGCAAAATCCAGGTTGCAGACTTTCAGCGTTCTTGGTGCTGGAATGAGGAGCGAATCACACGGTTGCTCGCCAGTATCTCCCTCGGCTTCCCTGTGGGAGCAATTATGCTCGTTGAGCAAAGCTACTCAGATGTAAAGTTTAGACCGCGCTTGGTTGAAGGAGTGAACCTAGAGCATCCGCCCGTCCCAACCGCTTTAATTTTGGACGGACTGCAACGCCTCACCAGTCTATTCATGTCGTTGCTCTGTGACCAACCCGTGCGGATTGACAGAGGCAAGCGTTACCCACCAGAGAAACACTGGTACTACATCAAGATTGCCGAAGCCCTCAAATACCCCCCCAACAAGCGCCACGAGGCGATCATGGGCTTCAGTATTGATGAAGCGCTCTACCGAGATGGAGAAATTTTAGTTGACTCCCAGACGCGGGAAATAGAAGCTGATCTCAGTTTATTTCCACTGTTCCAGGTTTTTAACTTCCCTGAATGGCGATCGCACTACTGCAAGTATCAGCACAACAACCCCCAAAAATTAGCAATGATTGACGAGTTTGAGGCAACCGTCATCAAGAACTTCGAGCAGTATCAGATGGGGGTGTTCCTCTTGAGCGCCGAACTGCCTAAAGAGTCTATCTATTACATTTTCGAGGAAAACAACAAACGTCACAGCCAAGCGACAGAATTTGATTGGTTGACCGCTTCCTTTGCTGCCAAGGGTTTCGACTTGCGCTCAGATTGGATAGCCAGAGAAAAGCGATTGAATTCTCATCCAGTTTTGCGCTACTTAAGGGCAACAGATTTTCTACAGGCGATCGCATTGATGGCTAACCATACGCAACGAGCACAAGTGCCGTCGCCTAGAAGTCATCCCCAAGAGCTAGCGAAAGTAGCGCGTAGTCGGGATGTATTGCATTTGGACTTGGCGGAATATCAGCAAGGGATGGAACCTCTCAGTTTGGCGTTTGAGCAAGTGGCTCATTTTCTGCGTAACCAAGCCATCTACGAGCCGAACGATCTTCCTTATCCCATGCAGCTTGTGGTCATGGCTCCTTTGTTCACGATTTTAGGAGAGCCAGTGAAGCTCAATTGGGTGTACCAACGCTTAAAACAGTGGTTTTACTGCGCGATCATATCGGGGAGTTATTCACGTTTACGGGAAGCGACTGCCACGAAGGATTTGCTCGAAGTCCCTCAATGGATAAATGGTGGCGAGGTGCCCTCAACTGTAACAGAAGCGCATCTGTCGGCACAACAGTTGCAAAGTATCGTCAATGCAGGCAGCCCGATTTACAGAACGCTGACGGCTTTCTTAAGATGTGATGTGGCATTGGATTTTCTCACGGGTGAACCAATTCCTCGGAGTCTTCGCTCTGACCCGAAGATAGAGAACCACCACATCTTCCCCCAACAGTGGTGCAAACAACAAGGGATTCCCTCCTCACGGTACAACAGCATCATCAATAGGACACCCCTAACAGCCCAGACGAATAACTGGCTAGGGGGAGTAGCGCCATCCGAGTACCTGATCTATTTGGAAGGACACGGAATGTCGGAGCAAAGGATTGAGGAGATTTTGCGATCACACCTGATTGACCCGGCAACTTTGTATAACGATGATTTTGATGCCTTTTTTGAAGCAAGAACGCAAGCGATATTAGCAAGATTTGGGAGAGCGATGGGTAAGGATGAGCTTGGGGACAATCAAGCTCCCAGGTGAAGGATACTGGAAACTAACCAAGAAGAGGGAGGTGTGATCGCTGCCCAATCTCCGATTTTTCATGCCACAGCAAGGAAGGCGATCGCCACTCAGACTTCGTGAGCTGGGAAATAGAAGTTCAAAAACTTTTGGGATCGGGATTAGCCGGGTTGGGATGCGATCGCGTTCCCGCTTGATGAGTGCGATCGCGTTGCTTACCACTCCCCTAACTTCTCGACTCAAGCCGGCACTCGCAAGACCTTCCGTTAATATTAACGGAAGGTCTAAGAATTTCAAAAAGTCGTGGCACAGTCGGGGAAGGCGATCGCCTAAAAACTCATAGACCCCGAACTCAGGATTTAAAACTGGGCTAAGCATACCACAAAGGAAGTATCGTCCGTGCGGTGATACTGGGGTAAAACATTTCCATGACTTCTGGCTCGCCTCCTTCTTGATCCTTTGTCGCTGGCTCCAAGATCGAAGAGTCTTGGCGGTTTGTTAATCGTAGAGACGAACTACACGCGATCGCATCCGAAGCAAGACAAATCCTGCCTCTATCTGCATAGCCTCTAAACTCCCAGAGATAGAGTGCAATAGTAGGGATTAGAGTAGAGGCAATTTTCAAGGCATCATCTGATCGAGAACAGCTTTTACCCTCTTGTACAGTGAATTGCTTTCTTATGCACACGGCGATTCGTTCAGATACATCTAGATGGAAAAGCTTGGCTAGCACTTGCCTACTTGTTGCTGCTTGGCTGTATGCAAACCGGTCAGAACTCGAATGGCTTTTTGAGTCCTTCAGGTATGCATCACCTCTCAATCTGATGCTGGCAGCACTTGTAGGAGGAGTTTTGCTGGTGCAGCTAGTGCGCGTTAACCTCATAGGACAGGGTAACGTCCAGCGATCGCACTTTATGGTGTCCGCCACTCCAAACCTGCGACCTTATCCTCTCTTCCTGATGCTGGGTTCAGGGGTTAGTGCGATCACTCTCCGATGGCTGATAGATATCGAACAAATCAACGTGTTCTTATTCGCACTCGGCACTTACGGGTTATGCGGTCTGTTCCTAACTCCAGACCTTTGGCGTAAAGGATTACCCGTTGCGGTCTTAGTTGCGTTGATTGTGCCCTTCAGCGCTCAGTTTGGCAGTGGACTCGGTTTCCCCGTTCGGGTTATGACCGCTCAAGCGGTGGAACAGGTGCTTGCAGCTTGGCACGTCTCAGCCATCTCGTCTCACGACATCATCATTTTAGAAAACGGCATCGCCCATATAGATCTGCCGTGCAGTGGTCTCAAAAGCTTATGGACGGGAACACTCTTTTTATTAGCCACTACCTGGTTAGAACATCGTCAGTTTGGGATGCGTTGGCTGCTGGTGTGGGCTTTGAGCCTGTTGCTACTCGTTTGGGCAAATACACTGCGCGTGCTGCTTCTAGTGCTGATGACTCAGGTCTGGCAGCAGCCCCAAATCGCCGAAATCCTGCACGTACCTTTGGGGGTGATCGGTTTTGTCGGTGCCTGTGCCTTAACGTGGTTGCTGCTGCAAAAAGTGCCCAAGCATTCGCGGCAAATCGATGGAGAGGATAAGAGTACAGAAGTCGCTCAAAAGGGAAATCGAAAATTGGTTGGGCTTGTTGCTGTCGTCATGGCGATCGCCCTGCTTTCTCAACTGCGACCCCCACAGGTAAATCAAAACGTGATCGCTCCCATCCAATGGCCGGAGCGGATGCTATCTGAACCTGTCCCCTTGACCCAAGCCGAACAACGCTTTTTTGACAATTCGGCTAACCCCATCGTCCAAAAACAGCGGTTTGTCTTGTCTCATCTTTCTGGCTCAATCTTGACCGTCACGACCACATCTTGGCACGCCCACCATCCACCGGAGTTGTGTTTTGTGGGCAATGGCTTAAAGGTAGAACGAATGGAGCGCAAGCAACTGACTCCGGAGGTACAAGCACGCTGGTTATCGTTGCAAGAGGGTAAGCTGTCTGCTACCTACTGGTTTCAATCCCCTAAGCAGACCACCGACGACTTTTTATCGCGCATCTGGAGCTATGTCGTTTACAAAAACAAAACTTGGGTGCTGGTTTCCATCCTCTTTGATAATTCCTACACCCCGGAAAGCTCCGAAATTCAAGGTTTTACTGCCACTGTGCATAAAGCGATCGCTCGTAGCGTTAATGGAGGTTAGTAATCGATAATTAGGGCTTTTGACTCATCCTCACCCCACTCAAAACAATGAAACGACTGCTTCCTATCGGTTGTCACGCCATCTTTTGGATCTGGAATTTTACCTTTCTAACGGTTGTCTATATTGGAATTTTGCCTGTCGTTGGCCTTCCCTTAATTGAGGCGACATTTACGGGCTTGATTCCGATTGAATTCTTCTTGACGCTTGTGGGTCTAATCGCTGTGCCAACGGCTTGTACTTGTACAGGGCTGGCTATCTCACATCTGCGTCAAAAACCTTTAGAGTTAATGCGTCTATTTTACGGCGTAGAAGCTCCCCTGTTTCTCCTGTGCCTGATCCGCTTGTTCTTATTACGAGAACTCACACCGGCTAGCAACCTAATTGTGAGTACGGTCGTGGTGTGTATCCTGGCATTTAGTGTAGAAATGTTGCGGGGCTACGCTGAACGGAAAAAAGTCGTGGCATGGCTACAGCTTATCTGTCACAGCTTCATGCTGTTAGTCGGTGTTTATGTGGGAATAGTGTTGCTATTTTATGCCGTACCGGCTGCCGCTGTCCTTGTGAAGGAATTCTTCAAATTTGAGTGGGTAGAAGGCTTGTGGTTGTCAATCCGATATAGCGGGTTAAGTGCTTTCTGGTGGCTACCAATATTTTTACTTTTGTTTGGCTTTACTTCTACCCTCTTTCTTGCCATGCCCTCAGCCTTGACAGCGCTTTACCTTCACTCTGGATATCGGATCTTACGCGCTTTTGCCTCGCAGTATGGACGGAATCGTGCTGTTGTGGGTGCGATCGCCGCCTTGACCGCCTGGATTATACTTTTTACCTCATTCAGCGTACAGCCTCAAGTTCAAGCCTTTGCTCTCCTAAACAAACCCCTACAGAACGACAGCGCCAGAACCGTAGTCTTGGCAAAGTCAGAAGTGATTCGCAAGGGACTAGTTAATGCTTACTTATACCCTTATCGCTATCTCAGCGCCAAACAAGAAAATAATCATATCGAAGCCATGTACAGCAGTGTCTTTGGTCTGCCAAAGTCGCTCTGCCAGTTTTTGCAGAATTGCTACAACCAGTTGATGTCACCGTTCTTATATAACGGCTCCCAATCCGATACCGAAAAAGCCGAAACGCTTTACGAGGAGTTCTTTGACACACCGATTCAAAAAGCCGAACAGCCGACTATTCAACATGCCCTCCAATCTACCTTTAATCAAGCAGAAGTTAAGGCAGGATTGCTGAATATTAATCAGGAGTTGGTCTGGCTTGCCCAGCAACAAGTTACCGTGAAGCCACAGGGCGATTGGGCTGAAGTAGAGCTTTACGAGGTGTACGAAAACCAGACACCGGAACAGCAAGAAATTTTCTATTACTTTTCTTTGCCAGAAAGTGCAGCCCTTACAGGAGTACGGCTCGGTAACAGCGACAAGCGAGGCGAGCGCTATCCGTTTGTCGTTTCCCCCCGTGGCGCAGCTCAACAAGTCTACAACCAAGAAGTCCAGCAACGTGTCGATCCGGCGTTGCTCGAACAAGTTGGGCCGCGACTTTATCGCCTCAGAGCGTTTCCAATTCCTCCCCAATTATTGTCATGGCAGCGATCGCAAGGAGAGCAGCAGCAAAATATGCATCTGTGGTTGACTTACAACGTCATGCGACAAGAGAAGGGTTGGGCGCTGCCTCAGTTAGGCGAGAAGCGGAACATCTTTTGGAATAAGAAGACTCAGCGCCTTCGCAACGGAAACGTCGTAAAAAATCATCAAGATGGCTGGTTGGAATCATTTTTGCCAGCTTCCGAACCGTATCAGCCGACCGTGCATCAGGTTAACTTCCCGGATGGCTATAGCATCTCAGCTAAACCACTAACGAATCAAGATTACTCCTTACCTCAAGGCAAGCGGGTTGCGCTCGTTCTTGATACTTCGCGCAGCATGGCAGCACACCATAAGGAGCTAACTGAAACATTTAGTTGGTTGAAACAACAAGGTTTTGCGGACAACAGCTTGGCTAATAATGATGCCGATGTTTACATCACGGACTCGGCAAATGCTCAACCGAAACGCCTTGACGACCTCCGCCGCTTTCAACCGGAGAAGATGACGTTCTACGGCTCACTCCAATTCAAGGAGATGTTGCAGCAGTTTGCCCAGTTGCGAGGCGATACACCTTACGACAGCGTCTTAGTGGTCACTGACCAAGGGACTTATGAGTTGTCCGATGACAAAAAAGATGTGCCAGTAATGTCTGCCCCTTTGTGGATGGTGCATCTAGGAGGACAACTGCCCCCAGCCTACGATGATGGGACATTAAAAGCCATTCAAGATAGTGGTGGGGGAGTGTCTACTGCTATCCCAACGGTCATGCAGCAGTTGGCAACGAAAGAAACATTGGGTTCATCTGCTGTCAGCGTCGCGGATGGATACGCTTGGTTCATGGACAAAGCGACTTCAGAAGCGAACTCGAAAAACGGGTTCGAGTCGCTAGCGGCGCGGCAGTTGGTACTAGGGCTGAGCCAAAGGATGAAGGGAGCGCCAGGGACATCTTTGAAGGAACTTGATGCGATTCATGTGATCGCTAAGAGCTACGATATTGTCACTCCTTATTCATCCATGATCGTGCTGGTCAACGAGCAGCAAAAGCAGGCGCTCAAAGAAGCGGAAGCGAAGAGCGATCGCTTCGAGCGCGAAGTGGAGTCAGGGAAAGAACAGTTGAGCAAGCCGTCGAATCCTCTGACGGTTTCAGGGGTTCCCGAACCTGAAGAATGGATGCTCTTGGGGATAAGTGCGATCGCCCTTATTCTAATCGGCAGGTGCCAGCGAAGAGCTACCAGTTAACTAAGCCAAACGGCATTTGATTAGCATTTTCATTCGGGGAGTCAGAAGCTTTCTGGATTTTGAATTCTGAATTCTGACTCCTCACTAGTGCAACATTCGGAAGTATAGCCCCCGTCGGGCAAGGAGATCGGCATGGGTACCATCCTCGACGATCTCCCCCTCCTGCATCACAAAAATCTGCTCGCAGTCTAGGGCGGTTTCCAGCCGATGCGTGACCAAGATGATGGTTCTCAAGCGGCGTAGACGCTGGAGGGTCTCTATGACCCACTGCTCGTGCTTCAAGTCCAGTGCGTTCGTAGGTTCGTCGAGGATGAGTATAGGAGCCTTAGTGACGAGCGCCCGTGCAATGGCTAGGCGCTGCCGCTGCCCGCCCGAAAGGTTTTGACCGCCCTCAGCGATCAAGGTATCATACTGCTCCGGCAAGGTTTCGATGAACTCGGCTGCCCCGGATTCGACCGCCGCCTCCCGAATCTCGTGGAACAGAGCATCCGGGCGACCGTAGGCGATATTCTCGGCGATCGTTCCGGGGAAGAGTGGGCTGCCTTGCGAGACGAGCGCCATGTGTTTGCGGACATCGGCAAGCTTAAGGGTGCGAAGGTCAACGCCGTCGAGGAGGACGCTCCCCTCTGTCGGGTCATAGAAGCGCGGCAAAAGATTGAGCAGTGTGCTCTTTCCCGTCCCGCTAGGACCCAAAAACGCCACCATCTGACCCGGCTCGATACTAGCATTGATCTTCCGTAAGACGGGTTGCCCACAGTTGTACTCGAAGCTCACCTCGGCAAGGGTTAGTGTGCGGGGATGAACAGAAAGCGATCGCGCGTCAGGCGCGTCTACGATCGCAGGCGGCTCGTCCATGACCGTAAAGATGCGCTCACATGAGGCGACGAACGTCTGGATCTTGGTAGTGAACCCCAACACCCAACCGATTGGGTCCCAGAACTGCGCGAGGTACGCCATGAATACGATCAGATCGCCGAGGGTCAGTCCGTTCGGCACCGGACGCAAGAACTGGTCGCGATAGACCAGGTATCCGCCGTAGCCGAAGATTACCCCGCCTCCCAAGGCGAAGACTACCTGAACCGCGAGCGGATAGAGGTTTTCTTTCCAATGGAGCCGCATGGAGGCACTGACACTCCGCTCGACCACCCGTGCGAAGCGCCGCGACTCCGTTGCTTCTCGACCGAAAGACTGGATCAGCCCGATCAACTCTATCGCTTGCTGCATGGTGGAGGTCATGACCGCATCGGTACGCTTCGACTCGAATGCTCGATGCCTAATCCTTCCCTCAAAGTACCAATTCGCGAGTAACAGAAGCGGAGTGAACGAAAGTGCGAACACGGTGAGAAGGACATGGCGCGACAGCATGATCCAGATCATTGCCGTTAGCGTGACCGATGCAGCAGTGGAGCCGATCAGTGTATCGATCACTCCCCAGGGTCCGAGGCTGTCGTAGCTCAATCGGTAGATCGCGTCGCCCTGTGATCGGGAGCCGTGCCAGCCAAGACTAAGCGCCTGCATTTTGTCGTAGAGTTCGGTGCGAACCCGCAAGGTTCCGTTGTACTGGATGCGGTAGTTCAACATCTTACGGAGCATGAAGACCGTATCGCTCAGAATCCTGATGATCATCGCGACGAACGCCATTCCGAAAATTTGGTTCAGCTTGCCTTCACCGAATGGGGCAAGAAACAGCGTATGAATCCAGTTGGGTTTCGGGGTTGGTGAAAGAACCGTATCGACGAGAATCGCCATCGGCCAGGCGTTGAGAAGGTTGAAAAGCACCGATGCCCCAATCAGAAGCAAGAGCGTGACGATCAGCCATAAGTCTTTGCGGAAGTATGAAATAGACCGGAGGACGATCCGCACCAACCAATGTTGGTTGATTGACCACATCACCATTTTTGGTGAATTTTCCTGGCTCTTCAAACGGGTTTTGAGTGGAAAAGTCATGGATGTGCTGGGTGACTCTAAGCAGGTCAATGATTATCAGTATGCCTTTAGAGACTATTATTGATAGCGCATACTTCTTTAGCTGCACTCTTAAGTGATCGCCTCAGTTAACCCCAATACTCATAGAGCCGGATTTTTGGTTCTATACATTTGGAGGGTGGGGTTTGGTGTGATCGCGTTGCACTACAGCCTTCGGCACCAATAATTTGATTGATTTCTAAAGATCGCGACGGGGGAGTAAATTAACCCGGATGAGAAAACTGCCGAGGCTAAAGCAAGGAGACTCTCCTCCCGTGGTGCAAAATGAAAGCACCACGGGAAGCGTGACAAAACTCGCGATCGCCTCAGTCAACCCAAATACTCATAGATCCCGATTGGGGGGTCGATAGATTTTGAGGGTGGAGTTTTGTGCGATCACTCATTCATGCCCTCCCCACTTCTCCAAGGAAACTTCCTACGCCTCAATCGGCTGCTGACGTTTTGGGAGATCGCACTCTTGCCCAATCAAGAGCGATTCAACAACGACACCGAAGAGCGTCAGCGTTAAAGCCACCCGACAACACCTCGGATTTGAGAAACTGCCAGTTCCCGGTCGATCTGTAGCCGACCTTGACGATCGCCGTATCCGGCTGCTTGTACCAGCGTTGCGACTCATACAGAAGCCACTGGCTGTGATCGCTTCCAAAGTGTAGCGAGTGCGATCAACGACTAGCCATAACTCGTGTTGGCGGTAAGTTTCTTAGGGGAATTTGAGTAGTCCAAGCTCAGCCAAGACACTGAGCTTCATCCGTGATCGCTCCAATCGCTTCATCAATTCAAGAAAGCAGTGAGCTGCTCGTCTCGCATCGTCATGGCTGGGATAACGGTAGCGATCGCACCTAACAACAGGTTACCCCACCTAGACCTTCCGTTAATATTAACGGAAGGTCACAAAAAGTGAGAGTGCCGCTGCTGCAAAAACGTACAAGACACTTCAGGATGAATGACAGATGCTGAGGCTACCCATTTAAGGTTGGGAGGGCACGAGAGGTTGTCTGTTGCGATGTCATCAGCGAACCGGAGTAGCGCTCGCTTCCACCATGCCCAGAAACGTCATTACCCAACTGAAGTCTGTGTTAACCACTCAACGCCCTCAAGAGACTGCCAAGTTTTGGCGCGATCCAGCGTTGGATAACTTGGAAATGTTACGCGCCACTTATTTGACTCAAACGTTTTCACGGCACACCCATGACGGCTACGCCATTGGTGCGGTCGAAGCAGGAGTCCTGGAATTTACCTACCAAGGTTCGGTTCACCGAGCACCTGCGGGCAGCATTGTTGTTATTCATCCTGGAGAAGTTCATACAGGACACACCGGAACCCAAAACGTTTGGACGTACCGGATGCTGTATCCAGAGGTTTCACTGGTGCAGAAAGCGGCTACAGAACTGATTAAGCGATCGCCTACGTTGCCCTATTTTCCCAATCCAGTCATTCAGAATCCGCATTTAGCAGCACAACTGCGACAACTCCACATCCTACTTGAAACATCCACCTCTGTGTTAGAGCGAGAATCCCGCTTTCTTTGGACGCTTGCTCAATTACTCGCGAGGTATGCAGAGTGTCGCTCCCACATTGCACCGTTAGAGAAAGAGCGTCAGATTGTCCAGCGAGTTCAAGACTATCTTATAGCCAACTACATGCATAGTAGACCTCTTGCAAAAATCCATGAATGACCCCTCCCCAGCCCTCCCCTTAGTAAGGGGAGGGGGCAAGATTTGAAGTTTTTCCCCCCTTGATAAGCTATGCATTAGTCACATCTTTCTTAACAAGCTTGAAAGCCTTGTTAAACAAGGTTTTCAAGATTGAGAGGCGAGCAGCAGCCTT
>JAESFV010000302.1_pt1 | contig 33659 bp, 25 predicted proteins | sample 9269471 | NCBI WGS metagenome assembly JAESFV01 (sample SAMN14502647, study PRJNA617108) | algae metagenome | isolation source: Symplocastrum torsivum CPER-KK1 and co-occurring heterotrophs from... | place: USA: Central Plains Experimental Range, Colorado | collected 2001-01-01
ATCGTAGACGTTATTTAAAAAATAGTTAATATATAAAAACAGCGTAGCGATACGGGTTATATCTGCTACGCTGTTGTTGTTGTTGTTATTTAATTAATTAATAGACTTAACAAGTTGTCGTAGTAGAAAATCTTCATGTCAAGGGCATGGTTCGTAACCACAATCTAGCTAAGGCAATATCTGATGCGGGATGGGGAATGTTCACCAACTTCTTGGCTTATAAGCTAGAGAAGAAAGGTGGTGTATTGGTAGAAATCGACAGATGGTTTCCCAGTTCTAAGCTCTGTTCTAACTGTTACGACCAGGTTGCGAAAATGCCTTTAGACGTAAGGACGTGGACTTGCCCTCGCTGTGGTACTCATCACGACCGGGACGGCAACGCCGCAACGAATATTAGAGCGGAAGGCATCAGAATGCTAAAGACGGATGGAACGTCCGTTTCTGCTGTAGGAGGGGAAGTAAGACCAAAAGCTGGACGCAAGTCCGTCTTGAGGCATTCCCTTTTGAGTACAGAAACCGCCTGACGCGCTCTTCGACTGGCGGTAGTTCATGAAGGGAATAATTCATTGCAGATAAACTCTAAGTGATAATTTTTGAAAGGTTTTGATAAAACTTAGGCTATGAGTCTAAACTTTCGCTTTGCGGTAGTAAGCGACCTACACATCGGGTTGCCCCATACTATCTGGGATCATCCAACACGATTTCATTTGGTGGAAGTCAGTATTCCAGCCTTAGAGCTTATTCTGGAGCATTTGGAGCAGCAGAACATTGACTTTCTTCTGTTACCAGGAGACTTAACCCAGCATGGTGAAAAGGAAAATCATGCCTGGTTAGAAAAACGGTTGAGCCAATTGCCGTTTCCGGTTTACGTCATACCGGGGAATCATGATGTCCCCAATCTGCTACCAAATGAACACTTGATTGGGTTGAACGACTTTCCCTACTACTACCAAAAATATGGCTATGACAATCCAGAGCAGCTTTACTATACCTGTGAAGTGCTGCCTGGGGTACAGTTGATTGGTCTGAATTCTAATAACTTTGATGAGTCAGGTAAACAGGTAGGGTGTTTGGATGAAGCGCAAGTAGCATGGCTTGAGCAGGTGTTACCGCAGCTTAAAGATAAGTTGGTGCTGGTGATGGTGCATCACAATGTTGTGGAACATCTGCCCAACCAAAGTCGCCATCCACTGGGACGCCGCTATATGTTAGATAATGCTCCGGTGCTGCGGAAAATCCTGGCTGAGGCTGGGGTAAATTTGGTGTTTACAGGTCACTTACACGTTCAGGATGTTGCTTATGCGGAAGGCATCTACGACATTACAACAGGTTCATTAGTCAGCTATCCTCACCCCTACCGGATATTGCAGCTACGAACGGATGAGCAAGGAAAGCGATCGCTACAAATTGAGTCTCATCGGGTTGAGTCAGTTCCAGGTTGGGAAAACTTGTCTCATAACTCACGCGAATGGATGGGCGATCGCTCTGGTCCTTTTGTGCTAAAACTCCTGACGGCTGACCCTTTAAATTTACCTGTAGCCGACGCCGAAAAACTCATTTCCCATCTACGCTACTTTTGGGCAAACATTGCGGATGGGGATGCTCTCTTCGACTTCCCAGAATTTTCCCCAGCCGAACGCCGCTACTTCGAGGCATTTAGCGCTACTACCCAAGATGGTAAACCTGCCCTGATTGACAACCATACAACACTGCTATTGGGCAAAGGCTAGTGAAGAAGGCTCCAAGGCAGAAGGCTCCAAGGCAGAAGGCTTGTACTTTTGACTTTTGGCTCTGTTGTTAACTGTCACTTACTTCCGCCATGCTGCACTAGAAGCCTACAAAAATTACCTTACTGATTTTCCAGACAATCTAAAACTAGATTATCTAGCAGCTAAAGTGGTGAGCATCCTTTAGCAAGTAAGATGCTAAACATAAATTTTCATAACTTTAACCTAGCCGTAGTCAAGCCCTGAGGTTAAAGTTGTGAGAAATTTAATGTTCGAGAATAGAGATTTCTTGCAAAAAGCTGCTCTACTGCAACACTCGAACACTAGCTGCTGGTTAGTGAGACTCAACTTCTTGCATAAAAGGAAAAGAAAAGGGTGATAACTAACTACAACTAGGTAGCAAAACTCGACTTTGCAAGAGCGCTATTAGATTTGGTACGCCCAAACTCCCATAGTTTCTACTCCTAGAAAGGGTGAACCGCTATGAATTCTCAAGACAATCAAGACAACGAGCTTCAGCGATGGGAACGAGAGCTTAAGGAACGAGAGCACCAAATTCGACTTCGAGAGATCGAGGCAGAAATTAATCAACCGCCACTACATCAAACCCAGAAGCATCAGCCGCCTGAGAGTTCAGTAAAACGGTGGTACGGAAAACTTCTGAGCGTTGGGAAGTTTTTAGCTGTTGTTGTTGCTGTTGTGGTTGCCTTTAAAGTGGCAGTATCACTTGCCTATGTAGTAATAGTTGGGGCAGTTGCTTGGGTTGCTTACAAAATATTTCTTGAACGCGATCGCGCCAAACGTTAATACAGGATGTAGTGTCATTGAGGGGAACAACTTAATTCCTGGCTGAGTTCAATTCTCCTGACTGTAGGTTCTGCCTTTAGTTCAATCAGTAGTAACTGTATCAAGTAGTAGGAATCAGGGAGTTTTTACTACTGGCTGCTATTTCAAGAAGTCCCTAATCAGCAAAAATTAACTGTTAGATAAACAATTCAAGAATTGTGACACTTCTCAAACTGTCACGCTTCAATTTAGCAAAGAAACCTAATATTGCGCCTAAGCCACGTTGAATAGCAAGCTTATCTGATAGCTAATCCCAAAACTGGCACAGGAGTAAAACCTTTTAGACGAAAACAGACAGTATCTTCGCACGTATTACTGCAAGTTTTAAGCAAAACTTAGTTAGGTTATCGGCTAAAAATATGAACTACACTCTTGAAACAGGAAGCTTCCTTAACGACCTAGACCGAGTAGCCAGAACGCGCCAGGAGATAGCTAATCATTTTAATAGAATAGTTGAAACCATTACCAAATCAGAGTTCGAGGGAGACAAGGCATCAGGAAAACTAGGTCTAGACAAAGACAGCGAAGACATCAGCATTGCTAGTCAAAATTTGCAGCAAGGTGTGTTTCGGCTTTTAGTATTAGGAGATTTAAAACGGGGAAAGAGTACTTTTCTTAATGCCCTAATTGGGGAAAAATTATTGCCTAGTGATGTCAATCCCTGTACTGCCTTGCTAACGGTTTTACGCTATGGAGTTTCAAAGAACGTTACTGTTTACTTTAAGGATGGAACTGAACCCGAACAGCTAGATTTTAAAAGTTTTAAGCAGCAATACACAATAGACCCTAGTGAGGCAAAAATACTAGAACAAGAGAACAAGTTAGCCTTTCCTAATATTGACTATGCGGTTGTGGAGTATCCCTTACCTTTGTTGGAAAAGGGAATTGAGATTGTTGATAGTCCAGGGCTAAATGATACGGAAGCACGGAACGAACTTTCTCTAAGTTATATCAACAACTGCAATGCTATCTTCTTTGTGTTTAGAGCGGTGCAGCCTTGTACCCTTGAAGAGCGCCGTTATTTGGAAAATTATATAAAAGGTCGGGGTTTAAGTGTCTTCTTTATCATTAATGCCTGGGATGAAATCCGTAAAGGGCTGATTAACCCTGATGATACAGAAGAACTAGCAGAAGCTGAGGAGAAACTGCGTCAAGTTTTCCAAACTAACTTGGGTGAATATTGTCAGGTAGATGGTCATGATAATTATGATGAACGAGTTTTTGAGATTTCCTCTCTGGAGGCTTTGCGTCAGCGGATAAAAAATCCAGAAGCTTCCCTTGAGGGAACTGGCTTTCCGGAGTTGATGGGGGCGCTTAATACCTTTTTAACTCAAGAACGCGCAGTCGCTCAATTACGGCAAGCGAGAAGTCTTGCACGGCAAACTTATAACCATGTCCATGAAGCGATCGCACGTCGCATCCCGTTGCTGGAACACGATGTTGATGAGTTGAAGCAACGAATTAGCTCAGTTGAACCAGAATTTGACAAGCTTAATGAGATTCGCGATTGCTTCCAAGATGAGATTAGAGCAGTTCGGGATAGTAAGGCAAGTGCGATCGCAGATTCTTTCCGCACTTATATTTTGAATCTCGGCAACACGTTTGAATCCGATTTCTTACGCTACCAGCCCGATATAGGCTTTCTGGATTTTCTCCAAAAGGGCAAACGAGAAGAATTTAATACTGCATTCAAGCAGGCATTTGAGCAATACCTCAATGACAAGATTATGGCTTGGGAACTCACGGCTGAGCAACAGATGCAGGAAGCCTTCTTACAACTATCCAAAAGTGCTGCCAACTATGGTGCGGTTTATAGCCAGGTAGCCGAGTCAATGACAGAGAAGTTAATCGGAAAAAAAGTCTACGCAGGACAAACCATTGAGTTTGAAGACAATTCTCCGGGATGGACAAGTTGGGCGATGGGATTTTTCTCATTAGCATTAGGTAATGTTGCAGGTGTAGCACTTGCGGGGGCAGGGTTCGATTGGAAAAACATCCTGCTTAACTCTCTTGCTGTCATTGGAATCTGGAGCTTTTTATCAATTTTTTCGATGTCGTTGGTTGCAGCACCAGTAGGCATTCTCCTACTCGGTTTAGGAATTGGCGCTATGCAAGCGGAACAAGCTCGAAAAGAATTAATTCAGGCAACTAAAAAAGAGTTTGTAAAACATCTTCCTCAGATAGCACAAGAACAAGGGGAACCGATTCATCAAGCTGTCAAAGAGTGTTTTGATGCTTATGAGCGGGAAGTTGTGAAACGAATCAACGATGATATCAAATCTCGCAAATCTGAGTTAGATAATCTGCTCAAACAAAAGGAATCTTACGAAATTAACCTGGAAACAGAATTAAACCGTTTAAGGAAATTGGAAACAGATGTCTTATCTGAATGCCAAAGTATCGAGACAGCGTATGAGCATTTGCTGGCATCTCCTGCCTAAATAGTGGAGTGGGCACCGAACACCAGAACTGAAATTAGTTGAGTCTTCTATCAGCTTTGCTCCAATCACACCAGTTATTAGCTGAAGCATAATTAACATGAGCTACAAAATTGAAACGGCAAGTTTTCTCAATGATTTAGATCGGATTGCTCAAGTGCGCTCCGAGGTAGCAAATTGCCTGGGTAGGATGGCGGAAACTTTAGAGAAAGCGGAATTAGAGGGGGACAAGAACTCTGGACGATTAGGTTTGGATACAGAGCGAGAAGATTTAACTAAAGTTGGTGAAAGCTTGCGTTCTGGGGTGTTTCGGCTTCTGGTTTTAGGTGATATGAAACGAGGAAAAAGTACGTTTCTTAATGCCTTAATTGGGGAAAACTTATTACCCAGTGATGTGAATCCCTGCACTGCCTTGCTAACGGTTTTACGTTATGGATTAGAAAAGAAAGTAACGGTTCACTTTAATGATGGCAAACCACCTAAACAACTAGATTTTAAGAGCTTTAAGCAGAATTACACAATTGACCCTGCCGAAGCAAAGAGGCTAGAGCAAGAGAAAAAGCAAGCCTTTCCTGACGTTGATTATGCTGTGGTGGAGTATCCCTTACCTTTGCTGGAAAAGGGAATTGAAATTGTTGATAGCCCAGGACTCAATGATACAGAAGCGCGAAACGAGCTATCTCTCGGTTATATCAATAATTGCCATGCAATCCTCTTTGTTCTTAGAGCCTCACAACCTTGTACGCTTGGGGAGCGTCGCTATTTAGAAAATTATATTAAAGGTCGAGGATTAAGTGTTTTCTTTCTGATCAATGCTTGGGATCAGGTTAGAGAAAGCCTAATTGACCCTGATGATACTGAAGAACTCGAAGAAGCTGAGGGAAAACTACGGCGAGTTTTTAAAACTAACCTGGCTGACTATTGTCAGGTGGATGGTCATGATATTTATGATGAACGAGTTTTTGAAATTTCTGCAATTAAGGCACTGCGTCGGCGGATAAAAGATTCTTCTGCGTCTCTCGAAGACACTGGCTTTCCAGAGTTTATGGGCGCACTGAACACGTTTTTGACACAAGAGCGGGGGATTTCTGAACTGCGGCAAGCGAGAACTCTAGCACGGCAAGCCTCGACTCATGTTCATGAAGCGATCGCACGTCGTATCCCTTTACTTGAGCAGGATGCTAGCCAATTGAAGGAAAGGATTAGCTCGGTTGAACCCGAATTCAAAAAACTGACCGAAATCCGCAATCAATTTCAAGAGGAAATCCGAAATACTCGTGATAATAAGGCGAAAGCTGTAGCTGATTCCTTCCGTTCTTATGTGTTGAACCTGGATAATACGTTTGAAGCCGATTTCTTACGCTATCAGCCTGAATTAAAGTTAATGGATTTCCTGAACCAGGGAAAACGGGAAGCGTTCAATGAATCTCTCCAAAAGGCATTCGAGCAGTATATCAATGACAAGCTTGCCGATTGGAGTCGCGGTGCTGAGCAAGAGATGAATGCTGCCTTTTTACAGCTATCCAAGAGTGCAGCAAACTATGGGGCTTCTTATAGTCAGGTAACTGATCTGATTAATGAGAAGTTGACAGGGAAAAAGGTACAGACTGAGGCAAATACAACGGCTGAGGAACAATCTTCAGGATGGGCGAACTGGGCGATGGGCTTGTTTTCCTTATCAACAGGTAACATTGCTGGTGTTGCAATGGCGGGAGCAGGCTTTGACTGGAAAAGTATTTTACTTAACTATTTCACAGTAATTGGAATCAGCGGGATTGTTGTTACTGTTTTTCCGGCGGCTGTTATCCTGGGTCCAATTGGTTTAGCGTTGCTAGGTTTAGGTGTTGGTGCTTTTCAAGCTGATCAAGCTCGTAAAGAAGTCGTGAAAGCCGCAAAGAAAGAGTTGGTAAAACATCTGCCACAGGTGGCAAATGAGCAATCACACCTCGTTTATGACGCTGTAAAAGAATGTTTTGATACTTATGAACGTGAAGTAACCAAGCGAGTAGATGATGATATCCAAGCTCGCAAATCTGAGTTAGATAATCTGCTCCAGCAAAAGCAATCTTATGAAATTAATCAGGGTGCAGAATTAGAGCGTCTGAAGAAACTGGAGGCGAATATCTCTTCTGAATCTCGGAGCATAGAGACGGTGTATCAGAATTTCCTAGCAGCGGCTGCTTGAATCAAGCGGATTTAAAGAGATAGAACACTATGCAACATCAGGACGTTTATCAGAACCTTGTAAACAATCTCAGGTCGGCAATCGGTGTCCTTGAACTCGATAAAAACTCACAGCTTTATCGAGATGCGATCGCAATCTGTGACTATCTCGAAGACCCGATTTTTCGGATTGCTGTCTTTGCTCCTTTTAATTACGGTAAGTCAACGCTGCTCAATGCAGTACTTGGCAATCGTACATTACCGATTGATTTAATTCCAACCACAGGCGCGGCGATTCATGTTCGATATGGGAGTGAGCCATATACCCGAATTACCCTGTTAGATGGCGGAGAAATTACTGAAAGCGGTACTAATGTCCTGAAGCAGTTTGCCATCCTAGATGACCAACGACGGATGCGAGATGATGTTGCTTCAGTTCATGTTTACTGTCCTCATCCTTTCCTGCAAACGGGTGTTGAATTTTTGGATTTGCCAGGAACAAATGATGCAGAAGCACAGGATGCGTTAGTACGTGACCAACTGCTAACAGCAGATTTAGTTGTTCAGGTGCTAGATGCACGGAAGTTAATGACGTTAGGTGAGCGGGAAAATCTGAGAGATTGGCTGCTGGATAGAGGCATCAAAACAGTTATCTTTGTGGTCAACTTTCTGAATTTGCTAGAACCTGAAGACCAAAAGCAAGTCTATAACCGCTTACTTTTCGTAGCAGAAAGTTTTCGAGCAGAGTTACCGAATAATGTTAGTAATCTGTACCGGGTTGATGCGCTACCTGCTCTACGAGCAAGACTCAAAGGAGATGTGTCAGCAGCCCAAAGTACAGGATTAGCGATCTTTGAATCTGCTTTGCAAACGATTGTGGCGGTTCAACAAGAAAAGCTGGCTATCCGGTTTTCTCGTGTAGAGGCGATCGCATTTCAGATCAAGACTGCTATGCAAGCGAAATTGGACGCGATCGCTTCTGAATTAGAAGTAGCTGAAACTAAGCGTATAGCAAAAATTGAAATTAAACAAAAAGCACAGAAACTGATTCAAAAAGGTTTCTCTGCAAGTGTTTCAGATTTCCAAAGTTGGCTGTACCTGCCCAAACTTCTCAATCGCTATCAATCTGAAGTGGCTGATGCGCTACAACAAGGTACATTTAACACCTGGGAATGTCGAGCATTCAAACAAGCCATACAAGACTATCAACAGGCTGTGGTGAAATGGGTACATCAAGCCTGTGAGTTTTTTGAACACACTCCACCTCCTAATCTGTCGATTCTATTTCCTGACAAACCAGAAGTCATCCTACCAGAACCACCCCAGCAACCTAATAATTCAAAACAGTCGAGAGATAATGCTCCGGTAGCTTTAGCAACGGGGTTAGGTTGGATTTTAGGAGGACCAATGGGAGCGGCTGTAGTGGGAGGCGCTACCTATCTTTTTAACCAAAGTACAACAGCTCCCGAGCAAACAGAAGCCTCATCTACTTATATGGAACAAGTTTCACAAGCTTATATTCAAGCGGCTTCTGACTATCTGACTCGCTTCAGTACTCAAGCCTTCTCGATACTTCACGACTACGAAGAAATAGCAGAAAAAATTATTAATATTCAAGTAACTGAAGCACCCTTAAAAATGACAACACAGCGTCATTATCTACAGTTATTACAGGGTTTATTGGATAATCTGAATCAAGAATTAGAGATAGTGAGCGCTAACTTATCTACTAAATAAATCAGCAAAATGAGTGTCGTCGGGAGAGGGTTTTGGTATAGCTGTTGCCTAAAGGTTAGGACAGATCTAACGGCTGAAATGAGCACGTACTAGTAATAAACATAAAAGCCCTCTGCCTTCTGCCTTTTGCTATAAGTCTATACTTCTGATAATTCAAAACACGGGAAACCGAAACTAATGGAAAACATGGAGGATAAGTTTCGCGCTCTCGAAATTGATGATGAATTACAGAAGCTAAAGCAAGAACTGCGAAATCAAAACAGCCAAACGGGAAAAACACCTACTACATCTCCAAGGAATAGACATACATCACCGATAAAGCAGAAGAAAATAACACGTTTCTATGCGATTCTTGGGCTGAAACCTGATGCTTCTACGCAGGACGTAAAACAGGCATACAGAGCTTTAGTGAAACGATGTCATCCAGATTTATTTTTTCACAATCCTCAACTTCGACAGAAGGCTCAGGAAGTCCTAACGAAAATCAATGAAGTCTATGAAGAATTATGCTCTAACAAGGATGATTAAATTAACTTTGTCCTTAATCCTTTGAGCGGCAAATCCCAAACACTGAAGTGTAGCCATGTAGAAACGTACTGCCCCCCACTGGCCCAATCTCACCGTTGCAGAAGAATCCCGCAAGTTGAATGTCGTTTAGGTAGCGGCGGAATAGTTGGGAATCAAAATCAGGCTTTCCGTAGAGTCGTTCGCCTCGTCCTAAACAGGAGAACATCAAAGCCCCTGCCGCACCTGGTGTGTGGAGGTCTTCTTTTTGATAGTGCTGGAGAAGCAGTTCTAAGTCTTCTTCTGAGGTACGGGCATCGCGGAGGTGAAACTGGATGCGCTGTCCTGGGCGGACGCGATCGCCAATTGCGATCGCCCCAACTCTGGGGTCTACTCCCAACAAATTGCGGACGAGAAAGTCTCCGTGGCCCAACTGCTGCTTAAATTCATCCCTGGCAACACCAACAAACAGCGAATGTTGTGCCAACTCGCGGTCTGAGTCACTCAATCCTTGAATGACATCTCGCAGAACTTCCAACGGGGGACGTGAATTAGGGTCGCTGGCTGTTATTTCAGTGCCATCCTGCGTTGCCAACTCCAAGATAATATTCCGCTCACAAGAAGTCACCTGATACGTTTGACCAATCGGGCGACAGCCTTGCGCCACAATCGTCTCTAGAACAATGTTGCCACTCAAGGCAACGCCAACGGTTCCCTCGCGGTAAAGCTTATAGTTACAAAACAAACCACTCTGGGCACCCATAGCACTAGCACTTGCTAGTCCTCCTACCTTATTCGAGCCTGGGTAAGCAAAATCTAACCCTTGGAGGAGATCATTGACTCCAGACGAGAAGGGGTCGGCTAATAAAATAAACTGAGGTTGTTCCTCCGGCGGAACCCCAACCAATTCCACCCAGGCAGCGGGAGGGCTATCCATGTCAGGCAAGTTATTGGCAGGAATGTAAAAAGCGTGGACATTAACCCCTGGTAAATGAGCCACACTGAGACTCAAAGCCGGTTCTCCTTCCAGTTCTTGCGCTTCACCCTGAGTATTCATTCCAACAATGCCAGCACCACCACAACCAATCAGGACTGGCACTGACAGTTGCTCCTTTAGTAAGGGCATCACGCGAGAATATTCACTGGCATAAGCAGAGGAAATGAACACCAACCCCAAATCTGGGCTAGCTGTCAAGGACTGCTGCACGCGGTCTACCACTTCCGCCACGGCTGCTTCCAACGAGGGACGGGTTGATAAGGCATTTGCCCACTGAATTGAGTTAGTCATTCGTTTTGCCAAATTCACTCCCGAAATCGGTGCAGGTTAAGGCAGTTGGCTGGCAGTTAAACCTTTATCATAGCGCTAAGCGGAACGCCTCAAGAGGTAAGCCCCACTAACGATTACAAGTGATTAATTTAATAGCGCGATCGCGTGACCAACGATATAGCTCTAACGAGAGGTTCCACAAGTGCTTTCATATAAGTTAATATACTTAGTAACTGGTTTAGTCGCTTGTAGACTAACTACTTGTAGACTAACTAGCAGTAAGCCGAGATTGACAAATCTTAAAAATAAAGATCAATCCGGTTAAAGGGATACCGTTGTGCGGTATCACTGAAATGTTAACTAAAATCAGTAGCACTCTCCTAATCAGAGTCACTACCCACTAGTACCTAATTGGAGATTTCCGAAGCGGTTAATACTCACTAAAAGTTTTCTGTACACAAGTACAGCAATCAGGAAAAGGAAAGCAATGAGCGACATCCAAGAAAAAATCGAACAAGAGCGTGAAGCTGCGCGGGCTGTTTGTGATATACAAGGCTCAGAATCCGGTGATTGTGCGGCAGCCTGGGATGTAGTGGAAGAACTACAAGCAGAAGCATCACATCAACGGCAAAAAGGCAAGAAGAAAAATTCTCTTGAACTGTATTGCGATGCTAACCCTGATGCCGATGAGTGCCGTGTATACGAGGAATAAACTTCACTCGCCCCAACGTCAGATTCACCAAGTTTAGGCACATTACTTAAGCGGCATAGCAGCTAAAAATCCTTAATGAGGGTTTTTAGCTGCTTGCTTTTGAGGAGGTTAGGGCGTGTACCGCCATCACTGCAATAACATAGATAAAGGTCATTTCAGCGATAAGCAATGCAAGAGGAAATCCTTCGATCATTAGTCTGGACAGATTACCGTTTAGCCCTATTATTTGCGGTTATCGTGCCCTTAATTCTGCTGATTTGGGCATTTGTCAAGAAAGCAGACGCAATGGTACGCCTCTTGATCATCTACTGGCGCGTTTCCAGCTTACTGGCGATCACGATTTACATCTTGATTGCCGCTTGGCCGATTGGGTTTGTCTCTGGTTTTTTTGCCCGTGTTCTGATTCCGATTAGCCTCTGGTTTTGGGTAGATATCAACGAAGATATTGATGATCAGCGACAGCGTCCTCTCAAACTTGCTTTCACTGCATGGCGCTGGGCTGTGAGTGTTTATGGCACATTAGGTGCCTTAGCCAGTCTGCCGTTCTTGTCTTGTGCTTTTTCTCCAGGGGCAATCAGGACATCGTTTTGTCAAGTCGGGCTAGAACCCCCTTTACTGTTCAAACAGTATTTCCATCCCAATTCCAGACCTGGATTTTTGGCATTCATCGGCGTGAGCTTGTTATTAATTTATGTGCTTTACCTGAGCTATTTCGTCTTGATTCGGCTTGGTAAGCAAGGGCGCTCAGCAATGGAGCAGTAAGTGTTACACCGATTCAGTAGTGAGTTGTAATGGCAATTTCGATTGGACGGCGTTTAGAGGAATACACAATCAAGCGTCCGCAGGAAGTTTTGATTGTCACGGCTGAGATTGCGGGGGAAGAAGACCAGATTACTATATTTAAAGGCTTTTCTAGCTCTTTGGTGCGTTCAACCCCCTTTGATCCAGACATTCCGGTACTCCCAACAGACGCAAAGATTGTCACAATAGATCGAGTCGCCAGTCCCTACAATCCTGATGCGCCTCGTTATCTCCAGCAAGGGCTGACTTGGGAAACCATGCAACAGTTGTTGTCAGAGGTTGGTGTCTAGGCGGTGTGAGCGAGAGGCTTACCTTCATTCCTGTTCAGGATTCTCCTGAACTTCTGAACATCCTGAACTACTGAACTCCTGAACTTCTGTATTCTTCTTGTTCAATACACCCGTGTAGAAAATAGACCAACAACTATGTCAAAAGCCACAATAAGTTACACAACTAGGGATTTAAGAGAACTTGGTTTTTTTGTAGAGGTTCCAGGACGTACAGATACTGATAAAACCCGTAAAAAGGCACTAGAAGAGATTCAGCGCCGGATGGAAGACCCAGAAGATACCACACTGAGTGAAGAAAGCTTTGCTAATGGGTTAAGTGCTGAAGATTTGGTTGTCGTTGAGCCACCAGAGGCTTTGGAAGAGGACGGTGAAGAACCAGAGATTATCCAAGCAGTAAAAGCGATCGCTACTTTAGCGAGTTTAAGGGTAACCTCAGAAGAAGCCTACAAAGGTGCTGTGGAGTTACGCCCCTTGATTGAAGCGCTGTTTTCTCCTCAACCGCTAACACCAGAACAGATGCAGCAAGCGACTGATAAGAGTTTTGCCAAGACATTAATTAAATTTGCCGAAGCCAAAGCCGCTCACGACAAGTTTCTTCCTGCGGCTCAAGAGGCTTGGGATATTCTCGCGCCAACACTTCCTGCTGCGACAAACGGTAATTCTTTAGCGCCTGAGTCTGAAGCCGCTGCCTCAGCAACGGATACGGCTCAAGAGGTACCGAAAAAAGGACAAAAAGCTTCAGCTTCGTGATCAAGCAACGGCTTAGGTTCGTGGAGCTAAAGAACGAAGATTAAATAATTTACAACTTTCAAAACCTGTAGCCCTGCTACTGAAATATGACAGGAGGTGTCAAGAAAAGGCTCTTATGCTGCACAAAGACAGTAGTGAACCACACAAAGGGTTTACCGAATGTCTTGGCAAAGTGTAGGAGGTCAGTTATGCAATTGAAAGGTAAGATTGCGATCGTCACAGGAGCAACTCGTGGAGCAGGGCGCGGCATTGCTTGTATGTTGGGCGAGTTAGGCGCAACAGTCTATTGCACAGGACGGAGCGTTCGAGGAAATCCAGCAACGGGCAACCGTCCTGAAACGATTGAAGAGACAGCGGAAATGGTCAACGCTTATGGAGGAGTGGGAATTCCTGTACAGGTCGATCATACGGTGGTAGAGCAAGTCAAAACCCTGATTGAACGAGTCAAGCTAGAGCAAGGACGGCTCGATGTCTTGGTTAATGATGTGTGGGGTGGTGACGAGTTAACGGAGAGTAAACCTTTCTGGGAACACTCGTTGCAGAAGGGTTTACTGATGCAACAACGAGCGATTCACTCGCACCTGATTACCAGCCATTATGCAGTTCCACTCATGATTGAGCAGAAGCAGGGACTCGTCATCGAAGTCACTGATGGAGATAATTTTTCGTATCGTGGCAATCTCTTCTACGATCTCGCTAAGATTTCCGTCATCCGTCTTGCCTATGGCATGGCGCAAGAACTTCGTTCACATAATATTACTGCTTTGGCGCTAACCCCGGGATTTCTCCGCTCCGAAGCCATGCTAGATCACTTTGGGGTTACTGAAGAAAACTGGCGAGATGCTGCGAAGCAAGATCCACATTTCATTGCCTCTGAAACGCCGTTCTACATTGGTCGGGCGGTGGCAGCGCTAGCCTCTGACCCGAATGTATTTAAGAAGTCAGGAGGCGTATTGAGTACATGGAATCTCGCCCCGGAATACGGCTTTACTGATATTGATGGACGACAGCCAAACTGGGGGAAGTATTTTGCTGAAAAGGTCGTGCATCAGGAATAAACCAATGGCGTGATGCTGAATTCTATCGACTGACACCTTGAGACGTTTTCAACACTTAAGGGTACAGATTTACCTGATGTTGTCAGCCCCAACCACTCCCCAATCTACCAGAATGCTCTAAAGCCATGCGTGCCGATCGCCTTCTCTCCATCCTCTTGCTGTTGCAGGTTCATCGTCGTCTGACTGCACGGGAATTGGCAGAGCGATTGGAGGTGTCTGAGCGCACGATTCACCGGGATATGGAAGCACTCAGCAGTGCGGGAGTTCCTGTTGTAGCAGAACGTGGCAAAGGGGGTGGTTGGAGTTTATTGGAAGCTTACCAGACGACGCTGACCGGACTGAATCTAGCGGAGATTCAGGCGCTGTTTTTACCCAAACCGAGCCACCTGTTAGCCGATTTGGGGTGGCACCAAGCATTTGAAGGAGCCTTGATCAAACTCCTGGCAGCACTGCCTGCGATGTATCGCCAGCAGGCAGAAGCAGTTCGCCAACGGATTCATGTCGATCCAACAGGCTGGCATCTATGGGAGGAAGAGATGTCGGCGTTCCCAACTCTTCAGGAGGCAATTTGGCAAGAACGTCAGCTACACCTAAGCTATGAGCGCAGCGATCGCATAATCGTTGAACGCTTGGTAGCGCCACTAGGGCTGGTTGCCAAGGGAAGCGTATGGTACTTGGTCGCGGCAGTGGAGGGTGATGTGCGCTCCTATCGCATTTCACGAGTGCGTAGTGCCACGATTATGGATCAACCCTGTACTCGTCCTATCGATTTCAACTTAGCCAACTATTGGCAACAATCGTCGGCTGACTTCAAAGCCAATCTTCCTCGCTATGTTGTGACAGTGCGCGTTGCTCCAGAATTGCTGCCCCGGTTGCGCTATGCTGGACGGTTCGCCCGCATTGAGCAGGTTAACCCACCAGACATCGATAGATGGGTTACTATCTCCATCCGGTTTGATGTGGAAGAGCAAGCTTGTGAGTATGTGTTGGGGTTTGGAGCGAATATGGAAGTAGTAGAGCCATTAGAGTTGCGCGATCGCGTCCTACAACGGGCAGTTCAACTCATCGCCTTCTATACTCATTCAAGCTCAAGCGCAGAAACAACTGACTAGATGCTACTTACAAGCGTTTTTCAAGTCCTTGTCGGAGCGCACCCCAAGAGTGCCCTAACTGTATTGCTGGCAAAAAACCCCAGAGGAGCGAACCACCTGGGGGGAACTGTTAAGCTGATAGTTTGTACAAGCATACAGCTATACGCTCCGGGTAATTAGCTAGCTTTAAGGAAAAGTGGGCTTTCCTCTCATCTTCTGTGAGCGATATTAGCAGCACCGTAACTAGCCAACGCAATTTGATGAAGTATTTTTATCCCCAAAACCGAACATTCACAAGTAGTTAGTAACCAGCACAGATTCTTCAAGCCGACTTTATTTCCCCTTTACAAAATTTGAGCCAGTATGGAGATAACAAGGCACTACCAATGAGAAAAAGAACAGGAGTATTAAGATGCCTATTTCTCCCCGCCAAGTCTATTCCCATCTCAGAAAACTTGACCAAGCTGACATCGCAACCAGTGCGCTAACCCGTGAGCTTGCCCAAGATCTACTGGCAAACCCAGGCATTAGCCTGCGAAGAAGGCAGGTGATCGCTGAGCGCCTACACCGTGCCAATACCTATCTGGGAATGCAAGCAACGGCTGATGGAGACAGCTACTAAGAGGTCAGATGTCGGTGAGTTCACCGATGACTTTATCTCCGGGATTGCACGGCTATGTAACCTATAGGACTTACGCAGCTACACCAGATATGGGGAAATAGGGCGTTACGCTTCGCTAGCACGCCTTACAGATCGCTAGCACGCCTTACAGATGAAAGCTTTGCGTAAGTCCTGACCTAGTTAAAAAGGCTACGATGAATGACGCGCCTTCTCGAACAGTCGTTCGTCGTTGCCAGCATGAACCGTACCTTTTGGATTATTGCCCTAATTTCGCTGATTAATTCCCTCAGCCTGACCATCCTTATTCCCGTTATCTACCTATACGGTAGGCAGTTCGGTCTAAACGATTTCCAGACGAGCTTGTTGTTCTCGGCTTACTCCGTTGCTCAATTTTTTGCTACTCCGGTGATTGGGAAACTGTCCGATCGCTTTGGGCGCAAACCCTTACTGGTGATTAGCCTCCTGGGAACGGTGGTTGCGAATTTAATTGCCGGAACTGCCTCGACAGCAGGGGTTCTGTTCTTTGCTCGTTTTCTGGATGGCATCACTGGGGGCAATGCGTCGGTTGCTCAAGCGGTGATTTCAGATGTCACAACGCCTGAGAACCGAGCTAGAGGCTTTGGTATTAATGGGGCTGCCTTCGGGTTAGGGTTTGTATTGGGTCCTGTATTAAGTTTGCTAGCCCAGCAGGTTTCTTTGGGTGCGGCTTTTTTGGTTTCTGGTGCGATCGCACTAATTGCCCTGGTGGTTACAATCTTCTTTCTACCTGAAAGCCTGCAAACAAAAAATGTTGTAACAGGCAACTTGTTTGACTTAGGACTAAAAAACTTAATCAAAGGTCTTGCCTTTCCGAAGGTAGGAATTCTGTTGATTATCAACTTCTTGATTGGTACAACCTTCACCATCTTCACCTACGCCTTTCAACCCTACTTTATTCAGGTATTACATCAAACAAACGAATCGCTAACCCTGATGTTTTTGACCTTTGGCGTACTCAGTGTTCTTATGCAGACTTTGGGAGTCTCTATTCTTACTAAAAAATTTAATCTGGTTTATATCCTGTTTCTCGGTTTATTTGTCCGTAGTACTTCATTTTTATTGATGCCTATCTGGGCTAATGTGTTTTATTTCGTGGGTGTAAGTATTGTGTATTCACTGTTTAATTCACTCGTTCAACCGATGATCAATGCGCTAATCTCGCTGAATGCACGTCCTGAAGATCAGGGAACAGCTTTGGGGTTGAATGCATCTTATCTCAGCATTTCTAATGCCTTTGGGCCTGTCATTGCTGGGATGCTGATTCGCCAATCGAATCCGGCAACTTATAGTTATCCGCTTTATTTAGCAGGAATCCTCACGTTTGGGGTGTTGGTTTTAGCGATCGCAACTCGTAAGCGCTATCAAGTTCAACCTGCCATACCTGCATGAGAGGTTGTCTTGCCTCAAACCCATTGGACAGGATCGAGTTGATAGTAACGTTGCAATTGCTCGTAAAGGGCAGGATGCTGCTTTAGCAATTGCTGCGGTTTTTCAAAGAATGTCTCAGTCGCTACAGCAAAAAATTCTGCGGGATTCGTTGCGCCATAACTGTACATGACAGTCTTTGTACCTCGTTGAACATCATGGCAAAGGCGTTGATATTCTTGTGTCATCACATCAGCCCAAATAGGATAGTCTGAGGTTCGCGGTAAAACCGGAACGCCTTCAGCTTTACCATCCTCTTGATCCAACTGATGGGCAAACTCATGAAGTACAACATTATGTCCATCCCTCCAGTTGCAAGTATCTTGTTTCACCTGTTCCCAAGACAACACCAACTGGTCATTTATCCACGATTCTCCCAATCTTGCTACACGTCTTTCCTCAACAATATAACTTCCCGTAGAAGTTGTTTCATTAACCAGATATGCGCTTGGATAAATTAGAATTGAACGAAGTTTAGGGAAGTATTTCCCTCGCTCGTTCAGCAGAAGCAAGCAGGCAACAGCCGCAATAATCAGCTTCATTTCTTCTGTTACCTGTAATCCTCCGCAACCAATAAACTGTTTTTCCGCTAAAAACACTTGAATATGTCCCTGAAGTCTTCTTCGTTCAGCAGGAGAAAGACAGGAGTAAATCGGAAGATTATTTTCAACAATAGCACTCCAAAGGGGTGGGAAAGGACGATTTTTGAGACGGTTTCGTCGCCGTTTGGTAAGGAGAGGATTGAGCAAAATCCCAGTAACAATCAGCGCAATGATGAGAAAGACAATAATTGTTTCAACCATTGACTAGACCTCTTGCACAAGTGCGGAATACTGGGAGATTGGCAACTTACGGGCTTTAAAACACCCCTTCTATAATGTTAAAGAAATATTTCTGCAAGAGGCTTCTTCGTGGTATTAAAGACACGACAACCTAAGCCCCTAGGGGGAAAGCTGCCGCAATCATCCAGCCGAACAAGAGCGCACACCCCAAGGCGTAGCTCCACACTTGGTTAAGGAAAGTAGCTGCAAAGGAGAAAATCCCCATTAGCAGAGGAAACAGTGGCAGCAAGAGGAAGATAAAGCCCAGTTGGGGCAGCAGGTAAAGCACCAAACTAAAGCCTCCTACCAACGCCAAACTTTGCCCAAGCCACCACAGCACTCGTTTACCAACACCGACACCCTGTTGTGCCATTCCAGAGGCGAGAAACCAGGGGAAACAGGCAAGTGATAGCAACGGCCAAAGCCTCAACCGCAGGGGAATTAACAACCACTGAAGCCAAAGCACCTGTGCCATCGCTCCAAAGGCAGTCCAGAGCAAGACAAAGAGTGCTAAGCCTAAACCGATAGCTCGTAGTGTGGGAGGAGGGAGGTACCAGAGAACACCCAACCAACTCAATCCTGCGAGAAAGAACCAGATGCCCACGGCACCACCGACTTGTACACCACCTAGATTCTCAATCGCCACAATCCGACTAACCAAGGTAAGGACACCACTTGCCAGCAACGGGGCGAGAATTAAACCTAACCAACGTCTGAATGGCTGTACCTTTACCAGACTTTCTGACACTTTTTCAATGAAGATAGGGGCAACGGCACCCAGCACAAGCAGCCAAGCTAGCAGGTGTAAGGCATACCAAACCATCCGACGGTCAGTATAGTAGCTAGTGCGCGATACCCCGAACGTCGCATCAAGCCATCTCAGTGCCGCTTGGTGACTGGCATCACGGAAGAGAATGGTGATGTGTTCAGCCTTGGGAATAATTATGAGTGATCGCCCTCGTCCTTGGGTCAAGTTCTCATTCTCTCCACCTGCTGCTAGCAATAGCCTCTGGGCATTCTCAACAAAGCCTCCCTCCCAACTCCCTGCTTGTAGTAAGAGGTTGCGGGGAGCGACAGGCGTAACGGATGCCCCCGTTGGCGAGATGGCTACCGTAGCGGCAAAGCGCTCTACATTACTTATGCCTGCTGACATCACTGCACCACTACCCATTGAATGACCCAAAAGCGCTAGACGTGCAGTATCAACCTCAGATTGCTCAATGAGGGCGGCATATGCGACATTTAGGTCTTGCTCAAGTGAAAGCCGCCCTAAGGGGGTAGCATTCGCTCCATGTCCTGCGAAATCCCAAAGCATCACGGCATAACCCGCGTGTGCTAGTACCTGCGCGTAACCGAGCATCAACTGTTTAGAACCAGCAAACCCATGTGCCACGAGGACACCCGGTACTTTTTGTGTGGTTTGTGGTGCAACGTACAACAGTGGGACTTCATCTCGTTTTAGCGATCGCACAATCAACCCTGTCTCTGCTGCTGCTACACGCCACCAGGAAAGCGCAATTAGTAAGAGCGCCATGAATAGTAAAAAATAGCGCTTCCAAGTCATAGCTAGTCCTCATTTTGGAGTTATCGCTCTTTCATCACAGTACTAAGTCTGTGAACGCCAACTCCTTAATTACTAAATCCATCCTCTAAATACTGCAACTATCGATTCTCCTGATGGGTTTCAGCTTCCTCCCAACTACCATCTTTTCTAGCGCTTTGAGCATTTTGCGATCGCTCTACATAAAGCCTTGCTGGTTTATCTTGCTCATTCTGCTCCAAGATAGACTCAAACACAGCCTGGGCTTGCTCAAATTTTTCTAGTTCATAAAGTTCGACACCTCGTTCAAACTCTCTACGGGTTTGCGTTTTGAGTGTCTTTACCGTATCCGACTCTCCCTCGTAGACTTCAAAGACGGCAACAGGTGCCTTCTTACCTTTCACGAGTACTTGTCCAAGATAGCGATGGCTGTACTGTTCTGGGTTATTCAGTTGAGACAACGTTTGTTCGCTAATCAGGATGCCTACACCATAAATCTTCGTCAAACCTTCCAAACGCGAGGCTAGATTCACAGCATCCGCAATCACCGTGCTTTCCATTCGCTGTTCTTCGCCAATCGTACCTAGCATCAAACTGCCTGTATGTAAGCCAACACCGATCGCAAGTGATGGATAGTCTTCGGCTTGTCGTTCTAAATTAAACAGTAAGACTTGCTGTTGCATTGCGATCGCAGCTTGTAGGGCATCATCCGGTGTTTGGGGAAATAACGCCATCACTGCATCCCCGATGTACTTATCAATAAAACCCTTGTGGTTGCGGATAACAGGCCCCACTCTCTTCAAGTAGTCATTGAGGAAATCGAAATTTTCCTTGGGAGACATATTTTCCGAAAGCGTCGTAAACGAGCGAATATCGGAAAATAAAATCGTCATTTCTTGCTGTACTTGGTCGCCTAATTGGACATCAACAATACTTTCTCGTTTTAGAAACTCCAGAAACTCGCGTGGCACAAAGCGGCTATAGGCAATGTTAATTTTAGAGAGCTGAATGTGAGTTTTAATTCGCGCTAGCAGTTCATTTTTGGATATTGGTTTTGTCAGATAGTCATTCGCCCCAGAACTAAATCCTTCTACTAAGTCTGACACTTGATTTTGTGCCGTTAATAACACAACGGGTAGTTCTGTTGCTGGAAAGTGTTCGCGGATTTTCTTGCAAACTTCGTAACCCGTCATTCTCGGCATCATCACATCTAGTAAAACAATGTCAGGCTTGAAACCTTTTTCAATTAACGCTAGTGCTTCCTTACCATCAGAGGCTTGAGTAAGCTGATAATTTTGTAGGGAAAGATGATTTGTTAGCACCTGAAGGTTAATCGGTTCATCATCCACCATTAAAATGTGGAATCCTCCTGCTTTTGGGGTTAAAGCTTCAGAATCGACCGAAGGTTCATCATTAATCATTAAAGAGATATCTGCCTCAACCAATTTTTCTCTATCTCTGTTCATCTCTAAAAGCTTTGAGACAGTTGAAGGAGTCTCGACAGACGTTGATTGGGATAGTGGCAGAGTAAAGGTAAATTGTGAACCCTTCCCTGGTTGAGATACCACCCAAATTTCTCCTCCATGTAGCTGCACTAGCTGCTTAGTAACTGCTAAGCCTAAACCCGTGCCACCATATTCCCTACCAATTGAACCGTCTGCTTGTTCAAAAGCTTCAAAAATTCTGTCTAATTTATCTGCTTGAATACCAATACCAGCATCTGAAATAGTAATTTTCAAGTAATTCTTTACTACAGCCGCTGATACTTCAACAACACCTATCTCGCTGAATTTAATCGCGTTACAGATAAGATTGTGCAGGATTTGTTGGACTCGATTTTCATCAGCATCAATTAGGGGAATATCTGAGCTAATTGAATTAACCAATTTCAAAGATTTCTGACCAATCAGAGGTTGAGAAAGCATCAAAACTACATCAGTAATCTCTCGAATTCCGATAGGTTTAATTTGAAGAGAAATATTTTTGTGTTTAAGCTTCGAGAAATCTAGTAAATCGTTAACTAGTTGCGTCAATCTTCTACCACTAGAGACAATTAAGGAGAGATTGAAAACTGTTTCTTTCGGAAGAGTGCCTGTAGCTCCATCTATCAGTGATTCAGCAATGCCAATGATGCCATTGAGGGGAGTACGGAGTTCATGAGAGGTATTGGCTAAAAACTCATCTTTAAGCTTGTTACCTTGTTGCAAGGCCGCATTTTTTGCTTCCAGTTCTGTCGCATAAGATTGCAAACGATTACTTGCTTCAATGAATCGATGTTGCACAATCCATCCTAGCAAGATAATAAAAACCAACATTCCTAAATAAAAGAAGTTATGCTCTAAAAAATTTAAGTCTGAGAAGTATTTCTTAAATGTAAATGAGAATATATCAATTGAAAAACAGCAGGTTAAAATTATAAACCCTATCGAGAAAATCCTTGATTCAATCTCACCCTTATAAATAAAGAAAAAACTATGGCTTAAAATAACAACAATAGTCGCCAATAACATTAAAAAATGCCCTGAAAATAATAAACGAAACAAATCCCAGATTAGCTTGTTGCCATTTCCTGTAATACATAATGCAGACAACACAAAAAATACAGGCGTAAAGACTAGATAAACCTGGGACATTCGTCGGATTATAGCTTTGTAGCCACTCCCAAAAACTTGCTCAAAAAAGGCACAGACAAATCCAGGTATTAATAATAAAGATAAAAGACCTGTTTTGTCTCCTACCCTTAAAAAACTCCATTGAACTTGGTCAATAACAAAATCAACATTGCCACTATTAGCAAAAGTGGATAATCCAGTAGAAACTGCTAAAAGTCCAAAAAACAAATAAGTAGGTTTATTTAAGCTTCTAGCACCCAATAAAATTGTCACAATTCCAATTAAAGTATAAAAGCCTCCTAAAGTTAAGTTAACAATGGTATTGATATTCTTTTGGAGAAAATCTTGAACTAAATCCTTGTGAGAACCTAGTAATATTTTTTTTGCTTGTTTGATAACAGAATCCGGCTTATCTGCATAAATTTTAAAGAATAAGGTTTTATTTGAAGCATCAGACATTAAAGGGATAAAATCAAGCGCATTGTTTTCTGGCTTGAAGTAATCTGATGAGTCTAAGGAAGCAACTTTAGTAATTAACTGACTTTCTAGATAAATCTCTAATAGATAACTAGATTTTTGGTAAATATTAGGGTATTTTTGATATAGCGTTGGAGCTTGCCACTGACCTTCTGGTAAGCGAACGCGCAACCAAGCAATATTAATCTCTTGACTGGGTTTTTTAAGGTTTTCACCGAACTTCAATGGCTTCCATTCGGAACTAGAGCTGTTCTCTTTCGTCCAAAGAGGAATACCGCCTTCATCAACAGGGGAGTCTCCCCAGCGATATTCCCATCCTTGTGTAATTTCCACTGGTGGTGAGCTGGTGATAGCTTGAGATTGAGCAGGACTGGGTGTTGTACCCAAAAGGAGGCTACTCAACAAAGCTAGTAAGAAGGCACCTAGACACACTAAAATCCGGGCGCGGGTTCGACTAAATACCAGCCTCATTATTCAATTCTCCTGAGAAGCTATTTGTAAAGCCTTATCGTTGGACTAGTTCTGGAGTATCAGTTGAAGTGTTGAACCTGATTAGCCAAATGGTCGTCATTGGTGAGCACCCATCACCACGGATGAAAATTGTATTGATATACAAGTTAGGTATAGCACTTGGGCAGCTTGTTCAACCACTTCTAATTGCCTCTACAATTGAATCCCTTTGGATTACCTCGAAACCTGGGCTGTTGAATTGCGTCTTTACAAGTTCAGAGAATGCTTTGATGAGAGTAAGCCTAAGGTTGAGCCGACTCGTTGTATCTTAGTATCTCTGTGGTTAAATCTCGCCTCATCACCTTATGCTGCCGTTTTTGCCACTTTTTAGCCTTGCTCAAGCTACCCCAGCACCAACTCCCACTCCAACACCACCGATAGAAATTGTGCAGCCACAACAAGTGCGTGCAATTCCAGGACAACTAGATAATGTCCCGGTATTCAATAGCAATAGCCCTGAATTGGTGCAGACAGAGGGGATTTTACTGTCTACGTTTCCCCCTGATGGCAAAGGCAGTCCTAATGCTCACTTAAATTTTCCGTTCCGGGGACGCTTTGATATTTTCGCTCATCATGTTGCGAAAGCACTGACACCAGAAGATTTGCGTACTCTTTATCTAGGGGTTATTCTGCACAATCCGGGGACTGAACCAGTAACGGTAGATGTCTTACAGGCGGCAAGTTACCTAAGTCAGCCTGATGCACCGTTTATTGAGTTGCCATCTCAAGTGAATAATACTTCTGGTAGGGTTTATGCCGGGCCAGGTAGCCGTGTGATGAGTGATATTTTGCGATCGCGTCGGCAATCCGATTTTCCTTCTCAGGTAGTAATCCCGCCGCAGCAAAGTCAATTGTTGCTGAATCTACCGATTCCCGTTCGGGGTTTAGAACCACCACTCAATGGTCGTTCGACATTAATGCGTTTGCGAAGTAGTGGTACGGTGTATGCGGCTAGTCTTGCCCGCTATGCACCAGTTGATGCGGCTGGAAATGAACGGGCACCAAGCTTGGAAGAATGGCAAGCAGTATTAGAGAAAGGTGAGTTGGCGACTCCACGCGATCGCGTTCCCACTCCTCCTGAAACAACCACAGGACAAATGATTTATGGTCGTGTAGCAGGTGTCGCTCAAGGTTCTGCGTGGAAAGCCGAGTTAGTTGATAGTCCAACCGCCCGAACCCTGACAATTCCCGAATCAGGACAAGCCTTTTCTTACGGGCTAAGTACCCTTCCTCGTGGTACCTTGGGCACGGGTCAAAGCCAGAGTGCAAGAATGCTGGTGCGTTATCCAGATACCGCCTACTTTGCTCATGGAAACTACGGGGTACACTATAGCCTCACGTTACCCCTAGTCAATCCCACCCGCGAGACTCGAACCGTTGCCCTCACCTTCCAGACACCTATTAAAGAAGATCAACTGCGGCAAGGGTTACGCTTTTTTGAGCCACCAGCGAAACAAGTCTTTTTCCGGGGCACTGTTCGAGTTCGCTACAACGATGATGCGGGTTCGCCTCAGACTCGCTACCTGCATGTAGTACAACGGCGAGGACAGATGGCTGAACCACTGGTGACGCTGAAAATGCCGCCATCTAACCAACGTCTAGTGCAGGTAGACTTTCTCTACCCTCCAGATTCAACACCACCACAGGTTTTGACGATTAGAACACTGGAAGACTCGCCTTAACTCAGGAATATAGCGAACAATTAAATAGCCTTAAAGCTCAAATTTCCTCCCCTGCAACATTCTTTCTTGTTTCTTTCGGGCAATCTCGCGAAGGTCAATGCTCCGATCGGTCTCATCAACAATCTCACCTGTTAGCACCTCAAGTACATCCTCCAGCGTTACTACACCACAGACAATCCCATATTCATCTACCACTACGACAAGATGTTCGCGGGTACTCAGGAAGACTTTGAGCAGTTGGTCTGCCCGAACCATCTCAGGGACAAAGCGAACTTGACGGGTTAGAGTAGCGACAAGTTGATCGTTTTTTCCTTCAACCATCGCTGTTAGCAACTCATCTTTTAAGGCGAATCCCGTCACTTGATCGAGCGAGTCTTCAGTCACAATAATCCGGGTGTGTTCCGAAGTAATAATGTCTTGTTGGCATTCAGCTAAAGTTAGAGTGCCGCGTAAATAGGTTAGCGCCATCCGAGGGGTCATCAAGTCAGCTACTGTTATATCGTTCAACCGGAAGACCCGTTGGATCATTTCCGCTTCATCGTCCTCAATAATTCCTTCCTGATACCCGATATTTACCAACAACTTGATTTCCGCCTCGTTCGTTGTCGGTCGTTTTATGCTTTTGGTAAAGGGGGCAGTAGCCTTTTCCAAAATCCACACGAGGGGGATAAATAGAAAGGTAAGTCCTTTCACAGGGAGGGCGGCTAGTAGGGCTAATCGCTCGGCATAACGTTCACCAAACGTTTTTGGAATGATTTCACCAAAAATTATAATCAGGAAAGTCAGGACTCCTGAAAATAAACCTAACCCGGTAGCTCCAAAGACTGAATCAGCGATTTTTGCGATCGCAATACTGCCAACAATATTAAACAGATTATTGAGAATCACAATAGTCGCAATCGGTCGATTCATTTTTTCCCGAATCGCCAGAAGTGCTATTGCTGAAGGTTTATTTGACTGCGCTAGCTGTCGAACTTTTATGGGAGAGACTGAAAATAGCGCTGTTTCTACACTAGAACACAACCCTGAACCTAACAGAACAATAAGTACTGCGATAATAAGCGTAAGCATAGCTTTTCCTAAATGATCTCCAACGGGTGCCTCCCAATGAAAGCAAAAATACCCGATGGGCTTACCACAAGAAGCGATATTCTTAAAACCTAAACCTTATCGAAGCCTCCCCATCTCCCAATCTTCTCATCTGTTTGGGAACTGCTTAAAAACTTCTGCGAGGCTGTACCAAGTCTGGTGTTTAATCTATTGTTCCAAGGATTGGATTATTTGCGCTCACTACCAGGCTTAATGGGACTTAGACAAAAATTAAGCCCAAATGAACGGTACCATTCGTCTTAAGCTGAATGTCACTGACTTAAGCGAAAACTAAAGGTTTGTTGTAAAAGTTTGTTGTAAAGGTTTGTTGGAAAAACCCGGATTGGGGGACGTTGCCCCCCAAACCCCCCACTGGGGGACAAGCGTCTCCCCCAGCCCCCCCACGCAAGGATTGATCGGTGGAGAATCGTAAGGTTAAGTCAGTGCCATTCGTCTTAAGCTGATGTGCATAAAAAGTTGCATAATAATCCTCTCACCATACAACTTAAATACCGCTGCCGCTTATATCAAATAAAAACTATATAGCGATTTAGTACTTCCTACACCTTCCGTAGGACTGTAAAATTATGTGTCGGCAATTTGGGGACTCAGTCTAAAGCTGAATGCCTAGCCGCCTAATAAAGCCCAGAACCCTCTGATTCCGGGATGTGGTGAGCGGACTTCCGCTTCACTTTGTTTTTTGGTGTGTGTGTGAGTTAACGAGTTATCCGTGCATGTTACCTTTTTTGCAAATTTTCACCCTTGCTCAAGCTATTCCTGTCCCTCCACCCACTCCTATCGAATTGAAGGAAGTGGTGCAACCTCAAGAAGTACGTGCTTTACCAGGGCAACTTGATCGCGTGCCTGTGTTCAACAGCAATAGTCCTGAAGTTGTACAACGAGAAGGAATTTTGCTTTCGACTTTTCCCCCTGATAATAAAGCTGTCCCAGAGGCTCACTTAAATTTGCCACTGAATGGGCGATTTGATCTGTTTGCTCATCACATTGCCAGAGCAAGAACGCCAAGAGATACACAACCGATGTATCTAGGAGTGATTGTGTACAATCCAAGCGCAAAGCCGATTAAGGTGGATATCTTGCAAGCGGTGAGTTATGTCACGAATCCAGATGCACCGTTTATTGATTTACCATCCTATGTTGAGAATCCTTCCGGTACAGTCTACGCGGGGCCAGGTTCCCGGTTGATGAATGATGTCCTGCGTGGGATTCATCAATCCAATTTTCCGTCCCAGATTGTGATTCCACCCAAGCAAAGTGAGATGTTATTCAATTTACCGATCGCGCTTGGGAATGCTCGTTCTACGTTAATGCGGTTGCGGAGTAATGGTCCGGTTTACATGGCAAGTTTAGCGATGTATGGTCGTCCTAATCCTGAAACGAAAGGCGATCGCACAAACCGTTCTTCTCCCTATCGCGCACCAATACGGGAGGAATGGCAGAGACTACTAGAGAACGGCAATTTGGCGGCACCGCGTGATCTAGCACCGACACCCCTAGAGCAAGCCGATGATGATATCATTTACGGTCGTGTTGCTGGTGTGGCTCAAGGTTCCGAATGGCGTACCGAACTGGTAGATGGTTCCGGTGGCAAGGAACTCCGGATTCCTGAACCGGGTAAAGCCTTTTCTTACCCGATTAGTACCGTCAATATGGCAACGTTAGGCACGAGTCAGGTTCAAAGTGCGCCCATGCTGGTACGCTACCCAGATACAGCCTATCTCGCTCACGGGAATTATGGGGTTCACTATAACCTCACCTTGCCACTCGTCAACAAAACCAGACGGACTCAAACTGTGACGTTGGCAATCCAAACACCTCTTCAACAAGAAAATCGCGATCAGGGACTGCGCTTTCTGGAACCCCCCGATCAGCCAGTATTCTTCCGAGGAACGGTTCAAGTTACCTACAAAAATGATCGAGGTGTTTCTCAGACTCGCTATGTCCATTTGGTACAGCGACGTGGACAGCAGGGAGAACCATTGGTAAGACTTAATATGCCACCAGGCGATCGCAGATCGGTGGAAGTAGACTTTCTCTATCCTCCTGATTCAACGCCACCACAAGTTTTGACGGTAAGGACACTAGAGCGATCGCCTTAAGCAGTACAGCAGTTAGCAGTCAGCTATCACCCATTAGCTTTTTTGTTTTCCTAGCTAGTAGAGTGTCAAATCTGATTTGATGGGTGCTTATCCGTTCGTAGTAGGCGCTTCAGCGCTAAAGCGCCCACTACAAACCTATCAAAACTTGGTTGACATACCACTAGTCGCGCTTGTTTTACAGCCTTTAACCGTACCTAATTTAACTGCTAACTGCTATAGTTCTTTCTCACAATTGCTACCGGGGCACCTGGTAGGTTATTTGTCCTGATTATTTAGTCACTAGTGAACGTTTCACAGAGGAAGGCAGAACAAAATCGCCAATTTAAGTCTCTAGTATTAAATTCATCGACGATTCTAATTGGGAAAAATATAATTCACTTGAGGCAGATTAAAATAAGGTAATTTACTCTAGTGAATAAAAAATCTACCCATAGCTTAAGCGTAATTCCAACTAGCTTGAGTTTTCTTGTGATCACCTTACTCGCCCTCGGTGTATTTTTTAGATTTGCCAATATTGATACAAAGATCTATTGGTACGACGAAACGCACACGTCCTTAAGAGTCTCAGGTTATACAGAGGCAGAAGCCGTACAATTCCTCTCCAAAAATCAGATTATCACAAGCGAGACTCTACAGACGTTTCAACGTCCTAATCCTGAGCGAGGGATAAGCAAGATAGTCCAGAACTTTGCAACTGAAGATGCTCAGCATCCTCCACTTTATTATTTGATGTCAAGCGTTTGGATGAAGTGGTTTGGTGATTCTGTAGCAGTAAGAAGAAGCCTGTCTGCTTTCATCAGTTTACTATCCTTCCCTGCTATCTATTGGCTATGCCTAGAGCTATTTGAATCATCCCTGACAGGCGCGATCGCTATTGGATTAATCGCTATCTCACCGATACAGCTACTATATGCACAGGAAGCACGTCAATATAGTTTATGGACAGTAACAATCTTACTGTCGAGTGCAGCCCTTTTACGAGCCATGCGGCTTAAAACTAAAGAAAGTTGGGCGATTTATGCAGTTACGGCGCTAACTAGTATTTATACGTTTTTATTTTCTGGTTTTGTGTTAGTTGGACATGGACTCTATGTAGCTGCGGTTGAAAGATTCAGAGCAAGTAAAATATCTATTGCCTACCTACTGGCTTCACTTGCAACTCTTCTACTCTTTCTTCCTTGGCTTTTGGTTGTTGTCCAAGGGGTATCAAAAATCCAAACGACAACAGCCTGGACAGCTAACAACATGACTCTACCGGATTTAATTCGGGAATGGATTCGTAACCTTGCTCGTATTTTTATTGATTGGAATTCTGATTCAACCAGTCCCTTCGTTTCTAAAGTTATATTCTATCTCTGTACTGTTGCTCTTTTATTGTTAGTTGGATATTCCTTCTATTTTCTCTGTCGCTATGCGCCCAAGCAAACTTGGCTGTTTGTTGTGATTTTAACGGGTTGTCTAGGAGTTCCTTTAGTTCTGTCCGATGTATTTTTAGGAGGAACACGCTCAACTATTGGTCGGTATTTATTTCCGTGTTTTCTGGGTATTCAGCTTACTGTCGCTTATACTATTGCCACTAAACTAGGTGCTAGCCTTATTAACAATTGGCAGCAAAAGTTATGGCAAACCATCCTATTTTTAGTTGTATCCGGTGGAGTTGTTTCATGCGTAATTAGTTTGCAGTCTGAGGTTTGGTGGACCAAATACTATAGTAATCGTCTTCCTGCAGTAGCTGAGATTATCAATCAATCTCCAAATCCCCTATTAATTAGTGATAGCCAAACAGGTGACCTACTAACTCTTAGCTATTTACTGAAGCCGAATGTCAGTCTTATCGTCAATCCTCTATGCACCAATTGTGGTATGAATTACCCTTCACAATCCGAAGCCTTTATTCCTCAAATTACTGGCAACTTTAGTGATATATTCTTCTTTAATCTTGATGGTTACAGAAAATGGCTAGATAAAATGGCAACGTTAGGAGACTATAAAATAGTTACTATTTCTCCTAACCTTGCGAATATGCTTTGGAAATTAGAAAAAAAGTAAGCGATTATCTAATATAGGATAGAAGACAGTCAACACTCTAAATGAAGATATACCCGTGGCTTCTCTTAAAGTAGCCGTAAGTTATCAAAACTATGCTAACAACATCTGATTTTCTCACCTTTACTAAGTGGGTAGGTATTCTCACCCTAGCCTGCGGTGTAATCACAGTAGTCGCTTTTATCTTTAAATGGGGTCTCCGGTTTCGGCTGGTGGGCGCTACCGGACTTTTAGGGGTGCTTACTACTGGCTTGTTTGCACTGGCAATTGTGCCTTTCACCCGCACGGTGATTCCTGGCGCAGTAAAGTTTAACGTAGTTTACGACACTGGTGCTGCTCAAACTGTCATCGTTGTTCCAAAAGAAATTACAGAATCGGAACTGGAAGCAACTCTCCGCCAAGCGGCTAGTGATTTGTTTTCCTATGGGCGAGTGAGTGGCCTAGATAACCAACTCACGATTCGGGCACGTACCATTCTCCATCCCGAACCTGGGGTTTCCAAGCCGCTTTTTTTAGGTCAGGTAAAGCGATCGCTTGCTACCCGTGATGATGAAAACATGGCAGTTGAAATCTACTCAGAAAGCTTTGCTCAATTGCCCAAACCTACTGCCTAAGGGCAATACATAACCAGGAAGGGAGAGCCACTTGGGCAACACAGAACAATAGTTCGCCCTTTGGGCAGGTAGCAGGATTTTGTTACCGAATCAGTGGTTGCTTTTGCCTAACGGATAAAAACCCAAGTCTATTATGATGACGATGAAGAGTATGACGAAGAAGACTGGTAATGCCGTTAGTGTGGCGTGAATTTCAACCCATAGCTGCGATCGCAACAACTCCCAACGCTGCCCAAAGGCTGCAATTGCTAAGTCAAACTACGGGTGCAACGCTTTGGGTACCAGAGTCCCTAAGCGCGATTGAACAAGCTCAGGTTTATACGGGTTCTCTTAAAGCCCACGTAGCCCAACTGTGGCATCATCACCGCGCCTTTGTGTTTTGTCTGGCAACTGGGGCAGTCGTGCGGCTGATTGCACCTCTATTGGAACATAAATCTCTTGACCCAGCCGTTGTGGTTGTTGATGAAAAAGGGCAGTTCGTTATCAGTTTATGTAGCGGACATCAAGGCAAAGCGGATCAATTAGCAAAAGCAATTGCACTTCAATTAGGCGCAACCCCTGTATTAACAGGTGCCTCCTCTGCTTTAGGTTTACCAGGGGTAGATACTTTAGGCGTTCCCTTTGGTTGGCAACGGGGTGAGGGAGATTGGACGGCTGTCAGTGCCACAGTCGCACGAGGCGAAGCTGTGCAGGTGATTCAAGAAGTCGGCTCAACGTTATGGCAGGAGCATCTTCCTCAGGGACATCCATTTCACTTTGGATTTCCTGAATATACGGCGACAAATCGGGAAGAAGCAATTTCGCCTAAAGCCAGGATTTGGATTAGCGCTACACAACGACAATTTTCTCCTGAATCAGACTTACCGAAAGTTCAGTGGCATCCACGAGTGTTGTGGGTAGGAATCGGTTGTGAGCGAGGAACGTCCAAACAATTAATCGAAACAGCGATTCAGCAGACTTGTCGGAGTCATCATTTAGCAGAAGGTGCGATCGCAGGACTTGCGACAATTGATATCAAAGCCGATGAAGTGGGATTAGTAGAATTGTGTCGCGATCGCAATTTGCCGTTACGCACCTTTCCGGCTGAAGTTTTACGTTCAGTGAATGTCCCGAATCCTTCGGCTGTTGTAGAAAAGGAAGTAGGAACCCCTAGCGTTGCCGAAGCAGCAGCACAGTTAGCTGCAAATAGTTTTGGGGCGCAAGACGTTGCTCCTTTACAGGTGAAAAAACAAATTTTTAAAGCAGAAGGGCAACCAGGGGCAGTAACGGTTGCGATCGCACAATCAGAACAAGAGTATACAGGTCGTACTGGTCAATTATTCCTCATTGGCACGGGTCCAGGACAGCTTGAGCAGATGACACCAGCCGCTCAAACGGCTGTATCCCAAGCTGATGTTGTGATTGGTTACTCGCTCTACATTGACTTGATTGCCCCTCTGTTGCGTCCAGGGCAAATTGTAGAAGCACTCCCCATTACTCAGGAACGACAACGAGCCGAACGAGCCATTGAAATAGCACAATGGGGCTTAGTTGTAGCTGTTGTCTCATCGGGAGACTGTGGGATTTATGGCATGGCAGGGTTGGTGCTAGAAGAACTTCGCGCTGGTGGTTGGGATGGTAAAACTCCCGGTGTGCAGGTATTTCCTGGAATCACAGCCTTGCAAGCGGCGGCTTCTCGTGTCGGTGCGCCGTTGATGCATGACTTCTGCGCGATTAGCTTGAGTGATTTGTTAACGCCTTGGGAGGTGATTGAAAAGCGCCTCACGGCTGCTGCTCAAGCGGATTTTATTACAGCTTTGTACAATCCGCGATCGCAAACTCGCACTCAACAAATTGCCACAGCTAGAGATATTTTCTTAAAGTATCGTGACCCGATGACACCTGTTGCGATCGTTCGCGCCGCTTATCGACAAGACGAACAGATTACCCTCACCACGTTGGAGAAACTTTTAGAGACACCCGTTGATATGCTAACTACGGTTCTCATCGGCAACCAGAGTACCAGAACCTATGAGGATTGGATGATTACCCCACGGGGCTATCTAGGCTTTGATGCCGACGCAACTAGATTGAACCCACCGAGTTAGAAAACTCGATCTACCACGAAATTAAGCACGCTGGCAACAATAGTAAGGATGATCGAACCCAACAAAGCAGGTAGGAAGCCACTGACCACAAAACCAGGCGTGATAGAACCCGCTAGCCAAATTGTAAGGGCATTCACAACAAACAGAAACAAGCCTAAAGTCAGAAATGTGATAGGCAGAGTCAGAAGTACCAAAATTGGTTTGACAATGGCATTAAGCAACCCTAAAACAACTGCTGCCACCAGGGCAGCAACAAAACTTGTGATTGCAAATCCTGGTACTAGATTGGCTGTAACTACCAACGCCAAAGCCGTAAGTAGCCAAGTCAACAAGAAGTGTGGCATGACTTTCGTTAAACAACGTCTACAAGTATCCTACCTAGAGAGTGACCTTTTCGTCCTTTGCGTCCACCCTGCATTTAATTCGGACTTACGCATAAATGCGCTATATGGTAAGGGCGCAAAGCCATCATTGGTGTCAACTTAAGCGAAAAAGGAGCAGGGAAGATAGAGTGAAAGTCAAATAATTAGATCAGAGCCAGCCGACCGAATATGAGCCGAAGTCGTCCGTGGAGCAGTGCCAATCCAGATC